>MDSY01042609.1_pt1 | contig 10584 bp, 5 predicted proteins | sample 811131 | NCBI WGS metagenome assembly MDSY01 (sample SAMN05326643, study PRJNA326480) | marine metagenome | isolation source: seawater | place: Atlantic Ocean: South West | collected 2010
CAAAGCCTGAGTATAAGGATGCTGCGGGTTCTCAAATACGGCAGAGCGTGGTCCCATTTCGACGATACGACCCAAATACATCACACCGACATGGTGGCTCACGCGTTCGACTACAGCCATATCATGCGAAATAAAGAGAAACGACAAGTTTAATTCAGACTGTAATTCCATCATCAGATTCAACACTTGAGCCTGAACCGAAACGTCTAAAGCGGAGACGGCTTCATCTGCGATTATAAGCTTTGGATTTAGTGCCAAGGCACGCGCAATAGCCACGCGCTGACGCTGGCCACCAGACAACTCGTGCGGGTAGCGACGCATGAAGCTGCGGGGTAACTCGACGCGGTCAAATAACATCTCAACACGATCTTGGATTGCTTTGCCTTTAAGGATGGCGAAATTATGCATCGGTTCAGCAACTTGATCTGATAACTGCATCTGTGGGTTAAGAGATGCAAACGGATCTTGAAAAATCATCTGCATATCAAGGCGGGAATTACGCAAACCATTAGTATCAAGCGCCATGATGTCTTTTCCATCAACGCGAACGGAGCCTTGCTGAGGTTCGACTAAACGCAAGATCGAACGACCCGCCGTTGACTTACCACAACCTGATTCACCTACTAAGCTTAAAGTCTGGCCCTTATTGATGGTGAATGACAAGTCCTCAACGGCATGCACATTGGCAATAGTGCGGCGAAAAAAACCTCCATTGACCGCAAAACGGGTTGTCAGGTTCTCAACTTCCAACAACACTTTATCACTGCCTTTTATCGGTTCGACCTTGCTTTGATTGTGGCCCATCAAAACCATTTGCTCTGGGTATGCCTTACCGGTCATTTCACCCAACTTGGGAACAGCCGCTAATAAAGCTTTTGTATAGGGGTGCTGAGGGTTTTCGAAAATATCCTCAACGGTGCCTTCTTCAACCTTTTCCCCACGAAACATAACCACAACGCGGTCTGCCATTTGGGCCACCACAGCCATATCGTGGGTAATGAACATTACTGCCGTGCCCGTATCGCGTTTCAGGCGATCCATGAGCGCCAAAATTTCAGCCTGAATTGTGACATCTAATGCGGTGGTTGGTTCATCGGCAATTAACAAACGGGGCTCGCAGGCTAATGCCATTGCAATCACAACACGTTGGCGCATTCCACCAGATAATTCATGTGGATACTGCTTCAATCGACGCTCGGGCTCTGGAATGCGTACCTCACGCATCAAATCCAACGCCTTGGCCGACGCATCAGCCTTGGATAAGCCTTTGTGGAGACGCAAACCTTCGGTCAATTGACGCTCGACAGTGAAAACGGGGTTCAGTGCGGTCATTGGCTCCTGAAAAATCATGCCTATCTCGTTGCCGCGAATGGAACGCATAAGGTTTGGTTCAGTTTGCGCTAGGTCAATTTCATCAGCATCTTTTCGGTTAAATAATAAACGACCAGCAGTTATTTTACCGCCGCCAAACTCAACTAAACGCATCAACGATAGCGAAGAGACGGATTTACCAGAGCCCGATTCGCCAACAATACAGACCGTTTCACCGGATTTTATATCAAAAGATACGTCAGACACGCCAACTACAGGGCCATCTTTCGTCTGAAACTCCACTCGCAATCCCTGAACTTCAGCAATTGGTGCACCAATTATAGGTGAATTTTCGTGATCCAGCATATTGGTCCCCAGTGCACCCATAACTTTTCGCTGAATAAAGGCTACGGCGAACCATTGCCAACTGTCAAACAAATGCCTCGGCTAAGTGCCAAATTGAATTGGTACTAAAACTAATCCTCTCTCATACTTTAAAACATTAGCATGATATCAAGGTTGCAATTTTTCCAGAAACTGTTTCGATGACTTGTATTGGCTTGCTCAGCATAGGCACAAGGCTGCTCAAAAACTTTGCATTCCAAAACTTCATTATGGCGACCCATGCACAAATTTTTGGAGAAGAGTAGTTTATGTCACAGCTAGAAACTATGGTTAGTTCTCACGCGTTGCATTGGCGCTGCATTGGCCCAGCACGTGGCGGGCGAGTTGTTGCAGTTGCTGGCGATTACGTTGATCCAATGACATTTTATTTTGGGGCCTGTGCTGGCGGTATCTGGAAAACAACTGATGGGGGCACTTTTTGGGAATGTGTTTCTGATGGCTTTCTGGGCAGCGCAACCATTGGCGCGTTAGCGGTAGCTCCATCTGACAGTAATGTCATTTACGCCGGCACGGGGGAAACCACCATCCGAATCGACGTTTCCTTTGGCGACGGCATGTACAAATCAACCGATGCAGGACGTACCTGGAAAAATATAGGGTTAAAAAACACCAAACAAATTGGCGAAATTCGGGTGCATCCCAAGGACCCTAATCTGGTTTATGTAGCCGCTTTTGGCGATGCGTTCGGGCCAAATGAAGACCGCGGTGTTTATCGCTCCTATAACGGTGGTGAAACTTGGGAACGGATACTATTTCAAAGCAACGAGGCCGGAGCGATTGATCTGTCCATGGACACCACAAACCCACGGATCCTGTTCGCCGCAACTTGGCAGGCCCACCGAAAATTCTGGCATCTTTCGTCGGGTGGGCCAGGCAGCGCACTGTTTAGGTCAATGGATGGCGGCGACACATGGGAGGAGGTTTCCGCCCATCACGGCTTTGCCAAAGGAATGCTGGGCAAAATTGGGGTCTCAGTATCACCAGCTAAACAAGGCCGCGTTTATGCCCTGGTCGAGGGTGATGAGAATAACACTGGCCTATATGTTTCAAACGATTATGGCCAAAGCTGGAAACTCCGTTGCCCCAACCGCGACCTTATCCACCGGCCCTGGTATTACACTCATATCTTTGCTGATCCAGTGGAGGTCGACACCGTTTATGTAACCAACTATCAGATGTGGAAATCTACTGATGGCGGCGGGCATTTCAACGAAATCACTACCCCACACGGCGATAATCATGACCTGTGGATAGACCCAACAAACACTAAACGCATGATCGAAGGCAATGATGGCGGCGCGTGCGTTAGCTACAATAGTGGAAACAGCTGGTCGAGTATTTACAACCAAAATACCGCCCAATTTTATCGTATGGATATCGATAACCAATATCCTTATCGGGTCTATGCAACCCAGCAAGACAACACATCGATTTCAGTTCCAAGTCAGGCGGAATGGGGCATGATCACGTATGCTGATAGCACCCTGCCCGGTACCGGGGAAAGTGGCTTTATTGCAGTGCATCCTGAGGACGCTAATATCGTTTATATTGGCGCTGTTGGATCCAGCCCTGGTGGGAACGGCGCCTTACAGCGATATGATCATCGCACCCGCCAGATGAAGCTGATTAATGTTTGGCCTGAAGAATCCACAGGCCTTGCGCCACGTGATCTAAAATATAGATTTGCGTGGACTTTCCCAATCATATTTTCGCCTCACGATAGCAACACAATTTATGTTGGCGGCAACCATGTTTTTCGAACCCGCAACGAAGGTATGAGTTGGGAACGAATTTCACCTGACCTCAGCCGTAACGACATTGAAAAACTCGATTTCTCGGGTGGGCCGCTGACTAGCGACAGTGCTGGCGCTGAGCAATATGCATCCTGCTCGTCAGTTGTCGAATCCATCCACCGGAAAGGTGAGTTATGGGCTGCAACTGATGATGGCTTGGTACATGTTAGTCGAGATGATGGTGGGTATTGGGAAAATGTGACCCCAGACGACATGCCGGAGTGGGCTTATATTGGAAATGTCGAAATTTCTGTCCATGACCCAGATGTCATTTATCTTTCTGCAACACGATTCAAACTGTCGGATTACCAACCATATCTTTTCAAAAGCAACGATAGTGGAAAAAGTTGGGAGTTGATTTCAAATAGCTTTCCCCAAGATGAAATTACCAGAGTTGTTCGAGCTGACAGCCAGCTTGCTGGTCTTTTGTTTGCTGGAACTGAAACTGGTATTTTTGTCAGCCTAAATGATGGTAGAAGCTGGAGCCGCATGGCTGGAAAGCTGCCAGTCGTACCTATTTACGACTTAAAGATCAAAGACTCTGATCTGGTAGTTGCAACACACGGCCGCTCTTTTTGGATATTGGACGATATAACACCATTGCGCCACTTCGCCCAAGCTGCCGGACAAACCAGCTTCTTCCCACCTCGCGAAACCATTCGCCAGAAAATTAACTGGAGCGCTGGATTGTTCAACGGTGACGGCGTGGATTACAGCCCTGCCTTTGGTGTGCCAGGAGCATCCTACATGGCTGACCTGCCCGATGGCACTCGGGCACGTAAATATTTGGATACTGGTGAAAACCCACCAAATGGCGCAATTTTTTACTATTGGCTAAATGAAGAGGCTACAAAATCACTAATTAAATTTCAAGTATATGATAATAAAGGAAAAATTGTTGCTAAATGCGATTGTAGCGACAAAAATTCTGCTGATAACCGCAAGCCACCGACAAACTCAGGCCTAAATCGCTTTGTCTGGGATCTGACTGAAGTTGCCCCTATCCGACTTGATAAGTCCTTGAAAGATCAAAAGTATGAGCCATTTTCAAAGGGTGGGAATGGGCCTGCTGGCGTTGTGGTAAAGCCTGGTAAATATCAGGTCACGATGACTATCGGCCATATCACTAAGACGCAGTCTTTGCTAATACTTAAGGACCCACGAATTAATACTTCAGATGCAGACTTTACTGAGCAACATGATCTGGCATCGAGTATTTTGGGAAAATTGTCCGAATTGAATATCGCAGTAAACCGTATTCGTTTGATGAAACAGCAACTTAAAAATATATACAAAATTATACCTGAGCAAACGCCATTGGCAGATAATTTAGTAGCAAAGTTGACGACAATTGAGGCATTGCTTGTCGACACCAAACGCGAAACCCCTCGTGATGTTCTGCGCCACCCTGCTGGGTTGGATGACACGCTTGAAAATCTACTGTCGGTCGTGACTATTTCGGATTCTAAGCCACCAGCACAAACGAGGGAAGTCGCCGATGATGTATTTAACAAGGTTGATGTATTACTTACCCAGCTGGATGTTTTAGTTAATGGAGAGATCACCGATTTTAATAGCGTTATTGCCAATGCCAGCCCACCCGCGATTAGTGGCAGTAGCATCGGTGCACTTAAAACTGGCTGGTAAACTCTTTGTCCAACCCAATGCTGAGACCCAAGGCTAATCTTGCAAAGATATTTGTGGCTGACTTCGTGCTGCGGTTTTCTTATCAAATGGGAAAGTCGCCGCTATTGCCACTGTTTGCAGCTGCACTTGGGGCGGCAGAAATGTTGACTGGCCTCATAGTCGCCGTTTCAACCTTTACTGGTGTGCTCCTGAAACCCTTTTTTGGGATGCTGTCAGATAGGTCAGGGCGCCGGATATGGCTACTGATCTCATTGGTTGTTTTCTTGGTGACACCGTTTTTGTATCAATTTATTTCAACACCAGAAGCATTGTTTGTACTTCGGCTGTTTCACGGATTTGCGACAGCCATTTTCGGTCCAGTCTCGCTAGCCTACGTCGCTGAGCTAGCAGACAAAAACCGCGCAACAAGATTAGCGATTTTTGGGATGGCACGCGCACTTGCCGCTTTTGGCGCACCGTTGTGTGCAGGATTAGCATTAACTTATTTAAAGCCAGAGAAAGTATTTGTATTGATTGGCTTCATGTCACTTGCTGCGGCAGTACCACTTATAATACTACACGAAAGCCAAAACCTGGCAGCAAAAAAAAAGCAAAGCTTCAGCTTCCATGCACTGGCCTCGATCAGGTTAAGTTTGCAGACAACTGGGATATGGCTTGCTGGCTTCCTAGAATTCTTGGTCTTTCTTGTCACGTATGCAGTTAAGGCCTTTCTACCTTTTTTTATTATGTCTCAAGAAGGTGGAACAGTTTTACAAGCTGGAATTTTTTTATCCATTCAGGAAGGTGTTCACATTATTTTTCGCCCCATCGGTGGGCGAGTGGCTGATAAAAAGGGGCCTGGCGTTGCTCTTTTCTTGGGGTTGGTAATGCTGGCCGTTGGATTGGCTATCTTGCCTTTAATGGTAGAACTTATGATCTTGTCAGCAGCCATTATTTTAGGATTGGCCCAAGCAATGGTGTTACCAGCAAGCGTGGCACTACTAGTAGCAGAAACACAGACTGGTCATCGTGGTGCTGGTATGGGGTTTTATGGCGCCCTGCGTAATATGGGAAAGGTTGGCGGCTCAGTAATAACCGGCGCCTTATTGACAGAGTTTACCTTTTCATCAGTCTTTTACGGCTATGCAGTGATAGTGGCATTTGTCGCAATAGCAGTTCGAATGCGGCTAAAGTATTCGATTACCTAGCCCACGGGCTAAGCACTTTTCAAAACAGATACCCCACTTAAAATTTATATGCATTTAGTTCTAATCATAACGTTTTTATTTTAGCATTTTTTATAAGTGCGACACTATTCCACTGGTCTTCCAGAAACATGCTATTATTTTTACAAAAAATTATGTTGCTATTCTTCCAAAAAATTGTTTCGGTGTTTGACATTGGCTTGTTGGGAGACTGGCTTAGGATTGCTCAAACTTCTGTGCCTAGGCACCGTTAGACCACAAGCAACCCGTCTGCTCCCGCTCAATCCATCTTAAATACTGCAGGCCCATTCTGGTGAACTGCGGAAATAAAAAGGCACCTTTGTGTCCAACAAGGAGAATATCATGCTATTAAAAACCCTTTTGCTTGGAGCTATTGCGACAACTGCAGTTGCCTCCACAGCGATGGCGGATGGTCACGAGGGCGAACGCGCACGTGACGGCGAAGTCAAAATTATTTACTGGCAAGCCCCATCGATCTTAAATCCCTACTTGTCTGGTGGAACAAAAGACCTTGAATCGTCTTCCCTAGTTATCGAACCAATGGGCCGCTACGACAACAATGGTAACATAGTCCCCTATTTGGCCGTAGAAACCCCAACAGTTGCTAACGGCGGCGTTTCCGAGGACCTGACATCAATAACATGGAAACTAAAAAAAGGTGTGAAGTGGTCTGACGGTTCCAATGTGACATCAGCTGACCTCGTGTTCACGGCTGAATACTGCATGCACCCAGAAGGTGGCTGCGCACAACTCTCAAAATTCGACGGCATTAAAAGCGTTGAAGCAATTGACACGCTGACAACAAAAGTAACGTTCAATCAGCCAACCCCAAACCCGTATGGACCGTTCGTGGGCATGGCAACGCCAATTATTCAAGCGGCGCAGTTTGCTGATTGCCTTGGCGCACGCGCGCCTGAGTGCACCGAAGCCAACTTTGGCCCAATTGGTACAGGGCCGTTTGTCGTCACAAACTTTAAGCCAAACGATGTGATCCAGATGGTCGCCAACGATAACTATCGCACAGCGGGCAAGCCGGCGTTTGCATCCGTAACCTTTAAAGGTGGCGGCTCTGCTGAAGCCTCTGGCCGTGCAGTTATGGAAACGGGTGAATTTGACTACGGTTGGAACCTACAATTGGCACCAGACGTCATCGCAAAAATGGCTGAAGGAGGTAAAGGTACACCAATCTCGGCGTTTGGTGCATTAGTTGAGCGTCTTGAGATGAACCTCACGAACCCGTCAGCTGATCTTCCAGCAGAAACACGGGCAACAGTTGCCGAACCACATCCGTTTCTGTCTGATAAGAACGTACGTGAAGCGCTCTCTATGGCAATCAATCGCCAAGAGCTGGTGGACGTAGGTTACGGTAATGCAGGTCGCCCAACGTGTAACTTGGTGCCAGCTCCAGCACTTTACGCATCAGACAACACAGGGTGCCTAACTCAAGATATCGCTGGTGCAAACGCTATGCTGGAAGCAGCTGGTTGGATTAAGGGCTCCGACGGCATCCGAGCCAAAGACGGTGTACGTATATCTATCTTGTACCAAACATCCACAAACGCTGTACGCCAAGACTTTCAAGCTCTGATCAAAGACTATTGGAACCAAATTGGTGTTGAAACAGAATTGCGTAACCTCGATGCGTCCGTATTCTTTGGTGGTGACCCAGGTTCTCCTGATACTTTCCAAAAATTCTACGCAGACGTAGAGATGTACGCGAACGTATTCGACGGTACAGACCCACAAGCCTACCTAGCAGCATACCGCTGTGGCAACGAGCCTAAACCTTCCAGCCAATGGCAGGGCGAAAACATTAACCGTTTCTGTGATCCAGCGTATGACGCGATGATCGACGAGCTAGCCCGCACGGGCGACCTTGAAAAACGTGGTGAGTTAGGCAAAAAAATGAATGACATGCTGACAAAAGATACATTCACAATCGTTCCTCTAGTTGATCGTGGTCGTGTATCGGCACATGCAAACAGTTTGGGTGGTGTTATTCTTAACACCTTTGACTCCGAGTTGTGGAACGCTGCTGACTGGTACCGTATCGGCAACTAAGACTGGTGGGGTGTGCTACACGTACGCTCAACTTTTCAAAAATTTGTAAGGTGCGCTGTGGCGCTCCTTACTCCCTAAATTCTAGTACTGACGCACAAAGGCGCCACACATGTTGACCTTCACAATTCGTCGATTATTATTCTCGATACCGACGCTTTTGTTTATCAGTATTGTTATCTTTGGCTTACTCCAAATGGCACCTGGAGATCCAATGGCTCAAGTACCACTGACCGTCCCCCCAGAGGTAAAGCAGAAAATGCGCGAGGCCCTTGGTCTTGGTGCACCAGTCCACATACAATATCTCAAATGGCTCAACCAATTCTTCATTGTCGAGCCACAGTTCCTAATCGATTGGATGACGCGCAACAGCTTCTTGTTTGGCTGGTTACCCGACACCCAACTTAGTATGGTCTACGACGCTGAACTAAAAAAACTAGTACCACAACAGCGCAATATCAGCTGGCAGACCCGTAGTCCTATCATGGATATCGTTATTCAACGCATCCCACAAACCTTATGGGTTGTCGGCCTCGCTTACATCGTTGGGATCCTGATAGCACTACCCATTGGCATCTACTCAGCCTATCGACACTACTCGATTTTTGATCAAACTGGTACATTTGTAACAATGGTTGGCTTCTCAATACCTCCCTTTTTCACGGGGCCCCTTCTGATTGTAATATTCTCAGTTACTCTTGGCTGGCTACCCTCAATCTATGATACAACTCATGTCGTAAAAGATTGGGCCAGTTTCAAATATCAGCTATCACAAATGATCCTGCCAGTGATGGTTTTGGCACTTCAGACAACTGCGCAGATTAGCCGCTACATGCGGGCATCCGTCCTCGACAATTTGAACCAAGATTACGTGCGAACTGCACGGGCCAAAGGCCTGAAAGAGGGTGTCGTCGTTATGATCCACGTTCTAAGAAACTCAATGATCCCAGTGATTACCGTAATTGCACTTGGCGTCCCCTCCATTTTTGGTGGGGCAATCATCACAGAGAACGTGTTTGGCGTAAACGGGATCGGTCAACTTTTGATCACGGCACTCTTTGCAAACGACATTCCTATGGTAATGACGATCACATTTATTTTCGCTGTCATGATTGTGGTGTTTAACCTGATTGCAGACGTACTTTACGGCGTGCTCGACCCAAGGATCCGCTATGACGGATAGATTAGTTGAGGCAGGCGAAATCAAACCATACGGGGCTCTGCAAGACGAAGAGCCGCCTAAAGCGCCGCGCAACCAGTGGCTAGACGTATGGGATCAGTTTAAGAAACACAAAGGCGCCGTCTTTGGTGGCGGTTTTCTGATGTTTATCACACTTGCAGTCCTGCTTGGACCATACTTATGGAACGTTGACCCGCAAAAACTTGATATTCGAAATAAGGATGTGCGCCCAATTTTCACCGCAATCTGGGATGGCTCTGCAAAAGTACTTTGGCATCGCCCTTTTGGTACTGACAACTTAGGCCGTGATATTCTTTCTAACATGATTGCAGGGGGCCGCGCGTCAATGGCCGTGGGCTGGACGGCTATGCTGCTCTCACTAAGCATAGGTACTGCAATAGGTGTAGCCTCAGGTTATTTTAAGCGGCTTGATGGTGTACTTATGCGTATGACAGACTTATTTCTTTCCCTACCAATCCTACCCTTGCTGCTCGTAGCGGTGACTTTGTTTCGGCAACCACTGCGCGCTAATTTTGGGCCAGAGGGTGGCATGTTCATTCTAATAGTTGTGGTCGTGGGACTGACAAGTTGGATGCAAACAGCTAGGATCGTGCGCGGTGAAATACTAGCTTTAAAAGAACGCGAATTTATCCTTGCCGCCCGCTCCATCGGCACGAGTTCTGGTGCAATCATTCGTCGTCACCTGCTGCCAAACGTGGTGTCACCTATAATGGTCTCTGCGACACTGGGATTGGCAGTCGCCATCATCACCGAAAGTGCACTTTCATTTCTTGGTGTTGGCTTCCCATCAGATTTCCCTACATGGGGCAAAATGCTAGCAGATGCCGTACCGCGAATGGAGCAGTACCCAGAACGCGTTTTACTACCCGGCATCGCGATCTCACTTACAGTACTTGGGGTCAACTACCTGGGCGATGGGCTGCGTGACGCGCTTGATCCACGCATTCGCGGACGTTAATATAAG
>MDSY01125286.1_pt1 | contig 10583 bp, 9 predicted proteins | sample 811131 | NCBI WGS metagenome assembly MDSY01 (sample SAMN05326643, study PRJNA326480) | marine metagenome | isolation source: seawater | place: Atlantic Ocean: South West | collected 2010
TATTATATTCAATGGGCAAACTCATAGCAATTAGACATGGACAGAGTACTTGGAATGCGGAAAATCGTTTTACAGGCTGGGTTGACGTCGATCTCTCAGAAAAAGGCATTCAAGAAGCAGAGAAATCTGGAAAATTATTGAAAGAGTTAAATATAAGTTTTGACATATGTTTTACTTCTTACTTAAAACGAGCAATTAAGACCTTAGAAATAGTACTTGAGATAGCTGAGAAAGATATGAATTATACCAAAGCTTGGGAGCTTAATGAGAGACATTATGGATCTTTAACTGGACTAAATAAAACTGAAATGAAAAAAAAAACTTGGTGAAGAAAGTTTTAAAAAATATAGGAGGTCTTGGGATACTCCTCCACCAAGACTTGATAAAGATTCTGAATACAGTTCACACAAAGACCCGCTATATAAAAATTTAAAAAATATACCTAATACTGAGTCTTTAAAAAATACTTATGATCGAGTCGTGCCGTATTTTGAGAAATATATAGAAAAACATCTCAAACAAAATAAAAATGTTATTCTTTCAGCACATGGAAATACTATTAGAGCTCTTGGAAAAAAAATTTTCAAGATATCTAATGAAAAAATTAATATGCTTGAAATACCAACGGGAAACCCTTTGGTAATTGATTTCGATAATTCAGGTAAGTTTTTAAATGCAAAATATTTGGATACTTCCAGAAAGAATGAAATAATATCTAATCAATAATTTTTTTATTCAATTTTTTATAAATTTTATAATTATTTATATGAAAAAATTTTTGTCTACTTATAACTCCAAAAAGTTCTTTATTCTTTATTAAATCATCCCATACTTTGTTTATTGAAAAGGATCTAATTTTTCTTTTCTTAAAAACTAGCCTGCTAATAATTTGAGCTCCAGTAAAAATAAATTTGTTATTCTTTTCTCTTAAAATTTGATTTTTAGAATTTAAATTAAAATCACCTTTAAACGATCTGTCATAACTTTTATTTTTTGGAACCAAAAGCATTGTTGGTTTTTTATTTTGAAAATATAATTTTTCAAGTTTTTTAATTTCCTTCTTATATTTTTTTCCCCAAATAGTATCTGGATTTAAAACTAAAAATATTTTTTTTTTAAATTTTTTTGAAGCATTTAATATGCCTCCGCCAGTATTTAATATTTTTCCTTTCTCAACCACCACATTAATTCTTGGATTAAATTTCTTTTTTTTCACAAAGCTAATAATATCTTTGTGAAGATGATGTGAATTAATAATAATATGATTAATTCCTAATGAATTTAGAAAATTAATACTATTTTCCAATAAAGTTATACCTCTGATTTTTATAAGAGGTTTTGGAATTTTTTTTGTAATTGGACGCATCCTTTTTCCGAAACCTGCTCCTAAAATTATTGCTTTTTTTATTTTCATTTAAAATTAGTTTTTTTTCTTAATTTTTTATTAACAGTTTTTTGAAGTATTGCTTTTAAATTATCAAAAATTTTATTTTTTATTCTTAACTCAATTAAATTCCATGTATAGGGTAAATATTTTAAATATTGAGGCTTGTTATCTCTTTTGAAAAGTCTATAAAAAATTCCTAATATTTTTAAATTTCTTTGGATTGATAAAATATCGAAATCATTTTTTAATAAGTTAATTTCTTTTTTTTTCATTGAACAATTTTTTAAATAATATTGAAATGTTTTCTTTTTAATTTGGTGAGGAACTTTAACTCTTACATCGTCAATTAATGACGCAAGATCGTACATAGGATTTCCTAAAATTGTATCTTGTGTATCAATAATACCTAATTTTTTTTTTGTTGGAATAATATTAGATACATGAAAATCTCTGTGTACAATGAATTGATTTTTAAAAGAAATTTTTTTGTATAGTTTATTTAATTCTTTCTTTATAATTTTTTTATATTTTAAAGATTTTTTTTTACCAATAACCCCTGGAAGATACCAATCAAGAAATAAGTTTGATTCTCTGTGCAAGTTGTTTGTATTATAACTTTTTAATTTATAATATTTATTTGATCGAAGTTTAATTTTTTTTATTGGTTTTATTTTTTGAATTTTTAATATTACATCAACACACTTCTTATAGATGCTAAATTTATTTTTTGATTTTTTGACAAAATGTAAAAGTGTATTATTTCCAAGATCTTCTATCTCAACAATCCCTTCCTTGAAATGTTGGCTTATTAACTTCGGGGTATAAATTCCATTTTTTTGAAGAAATTTATTAATTGCTAAGTATAAAATAAGATTTTTAAAAACTTCTTTTTTAGCTGTAACTATAATTGAGGTTTTTTTTCCTTTGTAAAGTCTAAAAAACTCCCTAAATGATGCGTCGCTTGTAATTTTTTTAAGTTTAAATTGCATTAATTTTAAATTTTTTCCATCTTCCAAAACCTCGTATTTTAATTTTTCTATTCTCATTTTCAGAAAGATGGTAAAATGTAATTTCTAATCTATTTTTTATATTCGTTTTCATTTTTTCTGGCCATTCGATTATTTTTATATTATTTTCGTAATCCTGAAAAATACCTAATTGTTCTATCTCCTTATTTTTTTTTAACCTAAAAAGATCGTAATGCATTACTTTTAATGATTTTATCTCATATTCATAAAGAAGATTGTATGTCGGACTTAAAACATCTGTTTTACTAACTTTATTTTCTTTTTGTAGTTGATGAATTAAGCTTCTTACAAAAGTTGTTTTTCCAGATCCTAGTTCTCCATATAAAAATATACAATCTGATTTTGACAAATTAGCTGAAATCTTTTTTGAAATACTGTCGATTTGAGATAAATTATATTTTAGCATTGGCTACTATTTTAGTAGCGATAAGTATCTGGTTTGAACGGTCCTGATTGTTTAACGCTGATATAGTCTGCCTGTTCTTTTGACATTTTAGTTAATTTTGCTCCAACTTTGTCCAAATGCAACATGGCTACCTTTTCATCTAAATGTTTTGGTAAAACATAAACTTTTTTTTCATATTTTTCTGAATTATTCCACAATTCAATTTGTGCGATTACCTGATTTGTAAAAGATGCACTCATTACAAAACTTGGGTGGCCAGTAGCGCATCCTAAATTTACTAATCTACCTTCGGCTAATAATATTATTCTTTTTTTACTTGGTAACTCTATCTCGTGAACTTGAGGTTTAATCTCATTCCATTTGTAATTTTTTAAAGCCTCTACCTGAATTTCGTTATCAAAGTGACCGATATTACACAATATAGCTCTGTCTTTCATGTCTCTCATATGATCTGCTGTAACTATATCTTTATTTCCTGTGGCTGTGACTACTATATCGGCATCTTTTATTGCTTTATCCATTAAAACTACTTCGTATCCCTCCATAGCTGCCTGTAAAGCACATATCGGATCTGTTTCTGTTACCATAACTCTTGCTCCTGCTTGTCTTAACGATGCTGCGCTACCCTTACCAACATCACCGAAACCAGCAACTATTGCTACTTTTCCTGACATCATAACATCTGTTGCTCTTTTAATGCCATCAACTAGACTTTCTCTGCAGCCATACAAATTATCAAATTTTGATTTTGTCACAGAGTCATTTACATTTATTGCGGGTATTAATAATTTTTTATTAGTTTCCATTTTTTTCAAAGCTAGCACACCTGTAGTTGTTTCTTCTGAAACACCTTTTACATTTTTTAATAACTCTTTATAATCTTTATGCATTAGTGCGGTAAGATCCCCTCCATCATCTAAAATCATATTTGGTTTCCATTCTTTCTTGCCTTCAATTGTTTGTTTAACACACCACCAATATTCCTCCTCTGTCTCACCTTTCCACGCAAAAACTGGTATGCCTGCTTTTGCAATTGCTGCAGCGGCATGATCCTGGGTAGAAAATATATTACAGGATGACCATCTCACTTCTGCTCCTAATGCAACTAAAGTTTCAATTAGAACAGCTGTTTGTATAGTCATATGCAAACAGCCTAAAATCTTAGCTCCCTTTAGTGGTTTTTTTTCTTTAAATTCTTTTCTGAGAGCCATTAAGCCAGGCATTTCCGTTTCTGCTAGAGAGATTTCCTTTCTACCAAATTCTGCTTGATTTAAATCTTTTACTTTAAAATCATTAGTCATAAAATTATCTTGTTGGTAAAGTCACTTTTACTTGTGCGCCTCTTTCGTTATCTTTTCTATTTGAAGCATTTATTTCACCGTCATGCATTTCTATTATATTTTTAACAATATTTAAACCTAATCCAGAATGTTCACCAAATTTTTCTGGCCGATTACTATAAAATCTTTTAAAAATTCTTTCAGTATTTGTCTCTTTAAAGCCTGGTCCCTGGTCTTTAATTGTTAAACTGACTGTATCTTTAGTACTTTTGAGATTTATGCTAATTTGTCCACCTTTAGGGCTAAATGATATAGCATTATCAATTAAATTAGCCATAACTTGTTCTAACCTGCTCCTTACACCAGAAACGCTAAATGGATGTCCATTTGGTTTCTCTTTGATAATTTTAAATCTTATATTTTTCTCAATCACAGATTTATTATTATTAAATTCTTCGGTTACATCTTTTACTAGATCAATTAAATTTAAGACTTTCATTTTTTCTCTAGATAATGAAGCTTCATCTTTTAACATTTTTGAATAATCGGTAATTAATCGATCTATTCTTTCAACATCATGACTTAAAATACTGATTAATTTTTTTCTTTCCTCTTTATCACTAGTATTATCTAAAAGTTCTGAAGCACCTTTTAGTGAGGCCAAAGGGTTTCTGATTTCGTGCGCAAGATCTGCTGAAGAATCCTCAGCATTTTTAGTTCTATTTTGTAAATTTTGTGTCATTTCGCTAAGAGATCTAGATAAAAGTCCAACTTCGTCACTTCTGTACAAAAATTTTTCTATACGGCCATAGGGCTCATCTTTTGCTTTGATTGACCTAGTGTACTCAACAAGCGTTCCTATTGGCTTTAAAACATATCTGTTTAGAAAAATAGAAAAAATTGCAATTACAAGCGCAATAATGAGTACTGTTCTTAAAATAAAATTTTTTCTTTCATCTACAGCAACAAGTATTTCATTTGCTTGTTCTGTAACTATTATATATCCCAAAATTTCTCCATTAATAATTACATCATTTAATGTTTTCACGTAAAAATTATTATTTTCTTTAATTTGTATTGTTACTTCTTGTTTTGGTTTTTTATTTGATATTAAATTATCAATCTCCCCAACTTTTTTTTGTTTTTCTTCTTGTAAAGATTTTTCTTGGTCAGTATTTTTTTCAATTAAAGACTGATCGGTATTTAAGTTTTCTTGAAAAATTTTATCAGACTTTGTAAAAACATTTTGATCTAGGTCTATAACATTAGTATCGGCTAACAAAATACCATTCAAATCGTAAAACTGGACCCTTTCAAGATTTTGAAAAAGAAACCTTGTAGAAAGTAAAAAATCTTTAATAGAATTTTGTTCAAAACTTACTTGGAGTCTCTCTATATGATTAGCCGTATTGTTGATTATAACATTATGTTTTTCAGTTCGCTGTTTTACAAGATTAGGCTGAATTGCTTTTAAATAAAAAAAAGTAAAGAGGCCTAAAATAATGAAAACAAAGAAATTAAATATTAAAAATCTATTAAGTATCGATGATGATTTTTTTTTAATTTTCATTAATTAATATTCCATCTATAACCGCTGCCATAACGAGTTTCAATAGATGAAAATTTTTCATCAACTTTTTTAAATTTTTTTCTTATTCTCTTGATATGACTATCAATTGTTCTGTCCTCGATATCAGTATTTTCTTTATAAGCTATGTCCATTAAATGAGCCCGCTCTTTTATAACCCCCGGTCTTTTGGCTAATTCTTTAACGATTAAAAATTCTGTAGTAGTTAACTTTTCTGGTAAAGATTGTCCGTTCCATTCACATTCTAGTTGATTTGGATCAAGTTTAAGCTTTCCATGAACAATCAAACTTTTTGACTCTTCTTGTGGCCCAGTTTTTTTTCTTAATTGAACTCTTATTCTTTCTATTAAAACTTTTATTGAAAAACCGCCTGACTTTTTAATATAGTCGTCTGCTCCTAATTTTAAGCCCAAAAGTTCATCAACCTCCTCTTCTTTTGAAGTCAAAAATATAATTGGTATTGACATTTTTTTTCTTATTTTTTGTAATAACTCCTCCCCAGTGAGTTTAGGCATTTTTAAATCTACCACTGCTAAATCAGGGGGATTTCTTGATAGGCCTGCTAAAGCACTTTGCCCGTCAATATAAGTCTGTACCTTATATCCTTCTCTCTCGAGTGCCATGCTAATACTCGTTAAAATATTTCTATCATCATCAACAAGAGCAATAGTTTTTGACATAATTAGTTCCTTTAAATTTATAATAGTTTAAAATAAATTGTCAAAATTTAGGCATCAGTGTGCTTCGTCCCAATTATTACCTGATTTAACGTTTACATCCAATGGAATTGAGAACATATGATATTCAGAGCTAGAAATTGACTCCATTGTATTTTTGACAATTTTTTCAATATTATTTTGACTCTTTACAGGGCATTCAAATACTAGCTCGTCGTGGATTTGGAGAAGCATTTTTGCATCAAAAGTCTTTTTAGATTTTTCCACTTCTTTCAATTTTATCATTGCGATCCTTATAATATCTGCTGCTGAACTCTGAATAGGAGCATTAATTGCAGCTCTTTCTTGAAAGCTTCTTACGCTAAAATTTTTATCATTTATACCTCTTAAATGTATTCTTCTTCCAAAAATATTATTTACATATCCTTTTGACCTACAAAACTTTACTGTGGTCTGCATATAATCTTTAATCTCAGGAAATTTTTTAAAGTATGAATTTATAAATTCTAGTGCTTCCTCATTTGAAACTGATATTTGTTTAGCAAGTCCGTATTGTGTTATTCCATAGATTATACCAAAATTTATAGTTTTTGCTTTTCTTCTAAGATTTGTATCAACTTTTTTTAATGGAACGTTAAAAACTTGGCTGGCGGTTAAACTATGAATATCCTCCTTATTTATGAAAGCTTTTTTTAATGCTTTAACATCTGCCATATCTGCTAAAATTCTCATTTCAATTTGATTATAATCTGCAGAAATCAAAATATTATTTTTTTCAGCAATGAAGGCTTTTCTTATTTCTCTGCCATCATCACTCTTTATCGGAATATTTTGTAAATTTGGATCGCTCGAAGCTAATCTGCCAGTATTTGTTGCTGCCAACAGAAAAGATGTATGTACTCTTTTTGTTTTTAAATTTATATGTTCTTGTAAAGCATCTGTATAAGTGTTTTTAAGTTTTGATAATTGTCTCCAATCTAAAACTAAACGTGGAAATTTGTGACCTTTAAATGCAAGTTCCTCTAATATTGAGGCGCTAGTAGCTAGGCTTCCCTTTTTCGTTCTTTTTAAATTTCTGATCTTTAACTGATTGTAAATAATATCTCCAAGCTGCTTAGTTGAGGCGATATTAAATTTCTTTTTTGCTAATTTATAAATCTCCTGTTCAATTGTTTTGATTTTATCCTCGAATTTTTTTGAAAGTTTTTTTAAATATATGCTATCGACTTTAATTCCATTAACTTCCATATCAGAAAGTATTTTTATTAATGGTATCTCAAATAACTCGTAAATTTTGTTAAGTTTTTCTTTATCTAACCTTTGTTTAAGAAGCTCGTATAATCTAAATGTTACATCAGCATCTTCGCCAGCATATTCTGTTGCTTTTTTTAAATCAACATCCGCAAATTTAATTTGTTTTTTTCCAGTTCCAACTAAGTCTTTAAAAGAAATAGTTTTATGATTTAAATGTATAGACGATAGAGTATCAAGATTATGTCTATTAATACCAGCATCTAAAGTATAAGAAGCAAGCATAGTATCTTCTAGTGGATCTAGATTAACGTTGTTTTTTTTTAAAATTATATCGTCAAATTTAATATTTTGACCAATTTTTTTAATACTTCTATCTTCAAGAATTTTTTTAACTTTGTTTAGAACAAGGCTTTTTTCCAAACATTTCTGGTTGATGTGTTTAAGTGGAATATAACATGCATTATTGGGAGAGTGACAAAATGAAATTCCAACTAAATCTGCATCTATCGGGTTTAGAGAGCTTGTTTCAGTATCAACAGCTATAATATCTTTATTTTTAAGAATAGATATCCAATGATCAAGTCTTGTTTCGTCAATAATGGTTTCATATTTTTGAATATCAATTTTATTAGATTTTTTATTTTTTTCGGTACCAAGTTCTTTTCCTGTTGGTTCACCATAGAAGCTAATTGCTTGGCTAAGCAACCTATTAAATTCCATTTCTCTTAAAAAATCGTATAGTTTATTTTTTTCTACATCTTTAATTAAAAAGTTTTCTATTTTGTCCTTTACTGGAACATCATTTTTTAAAGTTACAAGTTTTCTGCTTAATAAAGCAGAGTCTTTATTTTCAATTAAGGTTTGCCTTCTTTTTTGTTGAGAGATCTCCTCTGCTTTGTTTAATAAATTATCTAGAGTTTTATACTTTTTGATAAGTTCGGATGCAGTTTTAATTCCAATTCCCGGCACTCCAGGAATATTATCGGAGGAGTCGCCTGCCAAAGACTGGACATCTACAACCTGTTCTGGTTTAACTCCAAATTTTTCTTCAACTTCTTTTTTTCCAATCACTTTACTTTTCATCGGATCAAAAAGTCTCACATCTTTAGATACCAATTGCATAAGGTCTTTATCTGAAGAAATTATCGTAACTTTAGCTCCGAGTTTAATTATCTGTTGAGCATAAGTAGCAAGAAGATCGTCTGCTTCATAGTTTATTTGCTCAATCGAAGGCAAATTAAAAGCTTTAACTGCTTTCCTTATGTATTCGAACTGTGGAGCAAGGTCATCTGGGGCTTCCGACCTATTTGCTTTATAATCTTTATATATCTCATTCCTAAAATTTTTTCTGGCGGAGTCAAATATGACTGCAAAATGAGTGGGCTTTTGTTTGCTGTCATCTGATCTGGAGTCCTCTAAAAGCTTGAAGAGCATATTGCAGAAACCAATTACTGCACCTGTGGGCAGTCCATCACTTTTTCTAGATAATGGTGGCAGAGCATAATAGGCTCTGAAAATATAACCTGACCCATCAACTAAATAAAAATGATCCGTTTTTTTAATTTTGTTCATTAATTAATGATATATTAATTTTTATAATGCTAATATGATATTAGATTATGAACAAAATTGCATTAAGAGCTAGAAATTTAACTAAAGTTTATCAAAAAATCAAAGGATCAAACAAACCTGTTTTAGCTTTAAACAAACTTAATCTTGAAGTTAAACAAGGTGAAATTTTTGGCTTATTGGGCCCAAATGGCGCGGGTAAAACAACTTTTATAAATATTTTGGGAGGCCTTGTTGTTAAAAATTCTGGGGATGTGAATGTTTGGGGCTTTGATTTAGACACTAATCCAAGACAAGTTAGAGCTTCATTGGGCATTGTGCCTCAAGAAGTTAATTTAGATGCTTTTTTTAGTCCAAAAAAATTACTTGAACTTCAGGCTGGGCTTTACGGAGTAAAGGTAGAAGATAGAATTACAGAAACTATTCTTAAGATGGTGTCCTTAGATAAACAAGCAAACTCATATGCAAGATCTTTGTCAGGAGGTATGAAAAGAAGACTTTTAATAGCAAAAGCTATGGTTCACCAACCCCCAATTTTAATTCTGGATGAGCCTACAGCAGGCGTTGATGTAGAATTAAGAAAGAACCTTTGGTCAAATGTTAAAGATTTAAATAAACTTGGTGTTACTATAGTTCTTACAACACATCAGCTGTATGAGGCCGAGGAAATGTGTAACCGTATTGCAATAATAAATAGAGGCAGTCTTGTAGCATTAGATACAACCGAAAAGCTTTTGCAAAGAATAGAAAGTAAAAAAATTAAATTTAAGATAAAAAACTTAGTAAATTTGGAAAAAATAAAATTAGAAGGAGTAAAATTTATAAAAAGTGATTCGGGTATTACTGCAATCTACGATAAGAATAAGTTTAAATTTGATGAAATAATAAACGTAGTTAAGGAAAATGCAGAAATAATTGATATTTACACTGATGATGGAGATTTAGAGGATATATTTATAAAGCTTACAAATAACTAGCTTTTTTTATAAAATAAAAGTAAAAATACAAATATGGAATTAATCAAAAACTTAAAAGATTATTCATTTTTAAAAAATATACTTCTAGCGATTTTTGGAACTATAATTCTGACAATTTCTGCTAAAATTAAAATTCCTTTTTACCCTGTGCCAATGACTATGCAGACTTTTGTTGTTCTTTTTATAGGATTGTACTTTGGTTGGAAATTGGGTCTGTTTACAATAGGACTTTACTTATCAGAAGGTTTATTTGGTTTACCTGTATTTGCTGGAACACCAGAGAAGGGCTTAGGAATGGTTTATTTCATTGGTCCTACAATGGGATATCTTATAGGATTTTTGTTCGCAGTTTTTTTAGCAGGCTTTTTTAATTTTAATAATAATTATTTTCTAAATTTTATAAAACTTGTTTTGGCA
>MDSY01145706.1_pt1 | contig 10582 bp, 8 predicted proteins | sample 811131 | NCBI WGS metagenome assembly MDSY01 (sample SAMN05326643, study PRJNA326480) | marine metagenome | isolation source: seawater | place: Atlantic Ocean: South West | collected 2010
TTAACCTCTACTTTGCAAAGGTGGGAAAAACAAAATGTTAGAATACCTGTTAATGGTGACAGTTTGAATAATGAAGGTTTCATAGAATGGGAAATGAAGCCTACTTATGGAGGACAAGCTATACGAGTTCAGGATATGATGATAATGCGTATTATAAGTGATGGGAAATGGCGTGTTCCTATTTATTTTGCTGTTACTGTTTCTCAGCAAAATAGAATTGGATTAGATCAGTATTTAGACATGCAAGGGCTGACATTCCAGTTAAAGAGTCATAAAACAAAGCCAGTTGATTCTGAAAAAATGTACGAGAACTTAATGACAAAAGTTGGAACAAGTGACTGGTCTACAGGATTTGACCATAGTACTTTTTATGATCCAATGAATGATAAAACAAACTTGAATTGGTCCAGAGATTATCAACCGGGTTATATTTTTAGAAATCTTGGAAATTCAAAAATTTTCTTTAATCAACAGACTCAGAGATTACTTCAGAACTACCGAAGTGCTTATATGCAGCTAGCGGTTACATATTACATGGATTTTCAGAGAAAACAGCGTAAGAAAAATATTTCGGCAGAAGATTTAGAAAATTTGAAGCTGAAAATAATAAATACTTTAGACAGGATGAGTCAAAATATTCCTGAAGAAACAATACCAATTCAATCAGAAGATCTACATTATCAGGTTGCTCGTATATATGGTGATCTAGGTGAAACGGAATCAATGCGTAAAATCCTTGATCAACTAATTTCTCGATCGGATGGTAGAGTTCTCAACCGAATTGAATATGCAAATACCATTTATAAAGAACTTAATGATTTTAATGAAGCGACTTCAATCTTAGAAGAAATGAGAATAGATTATCTTGGAATAGAATCCATGCTGAAAACACAAGGGTTTAATAATAAGACTCTTAAACAATCTCAATGGAAAAAGTGGCAAGAGGCCTACCCAGAGATAGTTTCGTCATTAGTCTTTATATACAGAGAGAATAATAGAAACCAAGATGCGGAGTTGATTCTAACAGAGTGGGTTTCGAGAAACCCGTCTGATAATAATGCGAAAAAAATATTAGATGAAGTTCGTTCTGGGCGATAAAAGGTTTAATAGACATCAAAAGTAAGTTGCCGAAAGTTTCAATTATAATCCCACATTGGAATGGTATTGATGTTTTATCTGAATGTCTAATTTCTTTAAAAAAATCTAACTTTAATTCATTTGAGATAATTATCTCAGACAATGCTTCATCCGATGGTAGCCAGCAATGGATAAAAGATAATCATCCAGATGTATTATTGATTGAAAATAAAGAAAACTTTGGATATGCAGGTGGATGCAATATTGGTTCTGAAAAAGCAAGAGGCCAATATTTAATATTTTTGAATAATGACACTATCCAAGATCCTGATTGGATTCTTCACCTAGTCGATTGTATGGATTCAAACACCTTAATTGGGGCAGTGCAGCCTAAAATATTAAACTATTACAAAAAAAATATATTTGATTATGCTGGTGGTTCTGGTGGGTATATGGATCTTTTTTGCTTCCCTTTTGCAAGAGGACGCTTATTTTTAGACCAGGAAGTTGATAATGGACAATATGATAATTCTCAAAAATGTTTTTGGGCTTCAGGAACTGCAATTATTGTTAGAAAAAATCTGTTTATTGAAGCCGGAAAATTTGAAGAAGTATTTTTTGCTCACATGGAAGAAATTGATCTTTGCTGGCGTTTTCAAGCTATGGGATACGAGATTTGGGTAGAGCCCCAGTCGAAAGTCTTTCATAAAAATGCTGTATCGCTTCCAATGAATTCACAAAAAAAGTATTATTTAAACCATAGAAACTCTCTAATAATGATTTTAAGTAATTATTCGATTCCTCTTTCAATGTATCTAGGGAGTATTCGTTTGATGTTTGAATTTATTGCGTTTCTATATGCTGTGAAAAAATTGGATTATAATCATATAATTGGAATATTAAAATCAGGATTATGGCTGGTTTTGAATCCAGTTACAATAATAAAGAAAAGAATTAATTTTAGAAAAATTAGAAGAGTCAATGACAAAAAAATAATGGAGAATATGACAAAAGACTCTATTGTTTTGCAGCATTATTTATTAAGAAAAAAAACTTATTCAGATATAGTATCCAAAAAAGACTGATATAAATCACGCCTGTCTGGATCGAGCTCTTTCATATCTTTTAAAAGCTCTTTCTTATTGAGAAACGTTAGTATTTCTGCAATTTTATCTGATTTAACTTTTAAAAAATATTGAGTACTATTTTCTCGACCTACATCACGATACGATTCTTCAAGTCCATTAAGCATAATTTCAAGTTCTAGTAATGTTCCTTCAACGTCACCTTGCTCAAATAATTCAAAAGCAATATAAAATGCTAATCGAGCTTTCCTTAGGCCAGTATTACGGCTCAGGTCATCTACTTCACTCAACCTTGAGCTCCAGCCTTTTTTATAATCAGAAGCAGAGCCACGTATGGCAATATCTCTAGCTAATTCATAGGAGCTATTACCACCATTAAATTCATAGGTATCAATTTCCCCTGCTAAAATAAGATGAACATAGAAGGCTAAAAAACCTGTAAGAGGCTCAAAAAGAACAGGGTCATAATAAAGACTAGTACTGGAGCTGTAATAAAATTGAGCACTTTTATCAAAATATCGTAGATCTTTTCCATTTGAAAACATTGCTTGACAATTATACACTGTCTCGTTTCCTTTGACTGTGATACTCTCAAATATAATTTGAATGTAGAGATTAATATTTAAATCAGAATAATTATCATCCCAAGATGTCGTTTGAACAAACCTTTTCACATCATTTGATAAATTTATTATGTCTTGTTTCTCTTCACTTCTAAGCAACCGATCATCGATTGTTACTCTAACCAACTCAAATTGAGCATTGAGTAAATTAAAAAATAAAAAAACTGCAAATAAGAATGAGTTTCTTCTATCCATAAGTAGAAATTGAATAAGATCATTTTTGTTTACAAGGTGTTTATAAAAAAATGAATTGAATAAATTTAATATTTTAACTGAGTTGCCTAGCATGATATGATCAAACTAGCTAATTTATTGTATGTTAAATATTCAAGATTTATTAAAAAAAGTACATAATAAGTACGTACACGAAATTTTAAAAGTTGTCACAACAGTATCAAAAAAAGAAGATAAATCTGCCTACATAGTTGGAGGCTTTGTTAGAGATTTAATCATGGATAAAAAGCTTAATGATATAGATATCATGGTAGTTGGAGATGGAATTGATTTCGCGAAAAAAATTGCGAATGAAATGGGTGTTAAAAAAATTATTCCTTTTGAAAAATTTGGTACTGCTTTGATTCCGAATAAAAATATTCAAGTTGAAATCGCAAGTGCTAGAGAAGAAAAATATAATTCTGAATCACGTAAACCAAGTAAGATCATTTATACAGATTTAGATGGTGATTTACTTCGAAGAGACTTCACTATTAATGCTATGGCAATGAATGTTGATAGTGAAAATTTCGGCTTATTAACAGACCCGTATAATGGTTTAGCTGATATTAAAAATAAAATTTTAAAAACACCGTTGGATCCAGATGAAACATTTTCCGAAGACCCTTTGAGAATGATACGCGCAGCATACTTTTCATCAAAATTAGGTTTTAAAATAGAGAAAAAATGCTTTGAGTCAATTAAACGTCAATCTGAAAGAATCAAGATTGTTTCTTGGGAAAGAATTCGCGATGAGTTATTTAAAATTTTAAAGACAGAAAAGCCCTCTGTTGGACTAAGAATTTTGCAAGAAACTGGATTAATGAAATTAGTCTTTCCTGAGATTAATGAAATGTACGGGATAGAGCAAACAGCAGAATGGAATCACAAAGATATATTTGATCACACTCTTCAAGTTGTTGATAATGCAGCAAAATTAACTGATAAAATGGAAATCCGATTTGCAGCTCTTGTTCATGATATTGCAAAACCAAATACTAGACGAATTAATAAGAAAAAAGGGTATACCTTTCATGGGCATGATGCAGTTGGTGAAAGGATGATAAGCCGTGTCGCTTTTAGATTACGTTTATCAAAAAAGCTTAAGAATTATCTTGAAAAATTAACTCTCCTTCATCTAAGGCCAATTTCACTTGTAAAAGAAATAGTAACGGATTCAGCTGTAAGGAGATTGATGATAGCAGCGGGTGATGATTTAGATGACTTGATGGTGCTTTGCAGAGCAGATATAACAACTAAAAACTCAAACAAAATAAAAAAATATTTAAATAATTTTGATAAAGTTGAAATTAAAATTTCAGAAGTTAATAAAAAGGACAATATGAGAAAGTTTCAATCGCCTATTAGAGGAAATGAGATAATGTCTTTTTTAAAGTTAAAAGAAGGAAAACAAGTTGGAGTAATAAAAAAAGCTATTGAAGAAGCTATTTTAGAAGGAATTATCGACAATACTTATGATGATTCATACCAATATTTGGTAAGTAAAAAAGATGAGTTTTTAAATATTTGATTTTATCTAGTTTTACAAGAAAGCTAATCCAGTTCTATGAAATACATTAAGTAGTTTTTTGTAATTGTCAAATTTTAACATAATTAATTTAGAATGAATAAAATGTTTAGTCCTCGTTGAAATGATAGTAAATCAAACTGTTGCATTGGGTTTTTTAAAAACAGAAACAAAAATTGAAGCAAAACGGTTTTATGCATGTTGGCTTATGGATGATGAGACAGGGACGATTATGATTGACGGCTCAGAAAAAATCATCAAATATAATAAGAAAAAAGAAGAGTACTGGCTTCAATCCCCGGTAAATTATTTCAAAGAACCAGATACTAGTTCTAACAATACAAAATCATTTTCTTTTTCCTTTTCACCTAATGATGAAAATTCTCCGACAAGTGTAACAAGAACCTGTGGGTCTGAAATTGAATCTGCCCATGGTTTTAGAACAAAAAGATGGATAACTACTATTAATTTTTTTAAAGAAAAATCTATGGTTTATGAAGAATGGTTTGTGGATGAATTGCCATTAATGAGACTTTCTGATTCGCTTGAGTCTGCAATAAAAACTAATTTTAACCCAGAAGAAGATACACTTGAAATAGGCCTGTTTGATTTTTCATCTAATATCTTTATCCAGGAAATGGATTCCCTTGTAACATTAGAACCGATATCGGGTTCTGCCATAAAAATAAATTTTTCAGTTTTCGAAGAACCTATTAATCCAAAAACAACTCTCGGTTTTGAGATATTAGAATTATATGCAGAGCCGATGGATACGGGATACTTTGTTATTCCAGAAATCTATAAGCGGTAGAAAACGAGTAAATTTTAATATGGTTAATAGAGGTATAGCATCGTTCTTAGCTTATGGAATAAGTATTTTTTTCCCCTCTTCTTTGATAAATGCTGAATCGTTTACACTCACAGACTGCATTTTATGGGCTTTAGAAAACAAGAAAACTGTAATTTCCCAAAAACTAAACGTAGAAATTGCAAGAAAAGATCTTGAAAGCACTCACAGCAATTTTAAACCGTCAATACAACTTTTTTCTAATAAAAGTTATCTTAACATCCCTGATCGAGTAGAGGTAATTCCGTTCTTGAATGATACAGTTAGAACAAGTTCAACGGAGAGCCTGTCAGCGGGACTTTCATTAAATCAAAAAATCTTCAATGGGGGTCGTTCTATCAATCAAGTCAGTTTAGCAAAAAACAATCTAAATATGACTTTATTAAGTAAAAGAATATTAGTGACTCAGGTGATCCAAAATGTAATAGAATCATATTACAGTTTATTAAAAGGACAGGAACTGTTTTTAGTTTCTGAAAAAAGCTTAGAGATGTCAAATCAACGTGTTGGTCTAATTAAAAAGCAATTTGACTTAGGTGTTATTAAAAAATCAGATTTATTAAAAGCTAAGGTATTATTGGGGCAAGCTAAAGTAAATCTTCTAAATAGTAAAACAAATCTATCGAATTATAGAAGAGTTTTATTCAATTCAATTGGAATTCAGGACTTTGGACAAGAAGTGAGTATTAATACCGAAGAATGGGTCATGCCAGATCTCCTTACCAGCTCAGAGATCCTAAAATACATAAAAACAAAAAATCCAAGTGTATTAATAGCAGATTCACAAATTAAATTATCTTCAATTAATTATAAGCTAGCTAGAGGCTTACGATTACCTGTTTTAAATTCAGGTCTTAACTTTTCTGCAGGAGGAGAGAAAAGAAATGACATTGTAAAAGCTTTTAAAGAGGATTGGCGGTTTGGTATAGATTTTTCATTAACTGTACCTATCTATTTGGGGAACACATTATCTTTAAATGAGCAAAAAATAAAACTATCTATTAGACAAGCAGAAAATAACCATATAACACTTATCAATGATTTAAGAGTTCAAGCAGAATTAATCAAAGAATTATTAAATAACTATGCGGAAATAATCCCATTAAATGAGTCGGTTGTAGAATCATCAAAAGAAGATTTAAAGCTAGTAACTAAAAGATATGCATTAGGATCATCAACCATTCTTGAGGTGCTTGATGCGCAAGTATCATTAACTCGTTCAAATTCTGCCTTGATAAATGTTATTTATGATGCTCGAATTAAAGAGTTTACTCTAGATGCTTTGATAGGATTATTGGATACTAAATATATAATAAGAGATAATTAATTATGCCGAAAATATTTAAAAATAAAAAAGTATGGATATTTGCAACAATAATTATAACCCCAATTGTATACTTTTTCTTTACATCAAATAATGAAGAAATATTTGTGGATTACGAAAATGTAGTTTTAAGGGATATCATCCACAAGGTTAATGCTAGTGGGAAAATCCAACCAGAGGAAGAGGTTCAGATAACGTCTACAATAACAGGTTGGATTACACAAATAACGGTAAAAGAGGGCGAGGAAGTTGTTCCAGGGCAGCACCTAATTAGCATTGATGAAAAGCAAATACGTCAGCGGTATAATAATGCTAACTCTCAAGTAAAGTCTTCAGATGCGAGCTTGAGAAGAGTTGAGTCTCAATTAGAGAGAACAAGGTCTCTTTATTCCCAAAGCTTGATTTCAAAACAAGAATTAGAACAGGTTGAAGCATCATTCAGGATAACACTGAGCCAATTTGAACAAGCAAATGCAAACTTTTTATCTGCTGAAGACGAACTTGCAAAAACTAAACTAACCGCGCCTAAATTAGGTATTGTAACCAGTATAACAAAAGAAGAAGGGGAAATGGCAGTTGGTGGAATGTTTAATCCTGGGGTTCTTATGACAATAGCAGACTTAAGTAAAATGGAAGTTGAAGTTGATGTAAATGAGAATGATGTTGTAAAAATTGAAGTTGGAGATAAATCTGAAATTGAAATTGATGCATACCCTGATACAATCTTTTATGGTGTTGTAAGTGAAATCGCCCATCTAGCATTATCCTCGAATATGGGGATGCAACAACAAGTTACTAATTTTAAAGTAAAAGTTAGAATGTCTTCTGTTCCAGATAAAATAAGACCTGGTATGAGTAGTACGGTAAATATTATTACTGAGATCATTAAGAGTACAATTTCAATACCCATACAGTCTTTAACCTCACGTCCAGAGAATTATGAAGACTTAAAGAAGGATGCTGTAATAGAAGACGGTTCAGAGGAATATCTAAGAAGAGTAGACCCCATAGACATTGTTTTTGTTTTAGTAAGTACTTTTAATGAAATAAAAGCACCAGAGGGTAAAAAATTCGCAGTTATAAAGCCTATCAAAGTTGGAATTTCAAGTGAGAACTATTACTCTGTTCTTTCAGGAATTAATTTAAACGATTCTATAGTTACCGGGGGATATCGTCTTTTAAGTAAAGATTTATTTCATGGTGATATTGTTTCTTTGAACAATGATAATAATTAAAAAATAAGTAGCGGGTTTTTTTGAGTTTAATCTCCTTACAAAATATTAAAAAAGCTTACGAAGTAGGTGGAGAAGTTGTTAAAGCTTTAGATGGTATTGATTTATCCATAGAGGAAAATGAATACTTAGCAATAATGGGCGCATCAGGATCAGGGAAATCAACTCTGATGAATATGATAGGATGTCTTGATACACCTTCTTCTGGAATATATTCATTTGAAAATGAGTTAGTTCATGGAATGAATGATATACAACTAGCTTCAATCAGAAATAGAAAAATTGGTTTTGTTTTTCAAACATTTAATTTGTTGCCAAAATCAACAGCTTTATATAATGTAGAAATTCCTTTGATATATGCTAATATTTTAAAAAAAAACCGGATTGAAATGGCTCAAAAAGCTCTAAAAAGTGTAGGTTTATCCGATAGAATGAGTCATAAGCCGAATGAATTATCAGGAGGGCAAAGACAGCGAGTTGCAATCGCAAGAGCTCTTGTAAATAATCCTTCAATTATACTCGCCGATGAACCGACGGGGAATTTAGACTCAAGAAGTGGTAAAGAGATTATGAAAATATTCAATCATCTTCATAGCAGAGGGAACACAATTATTTTAGTTACTCATGAAGAAGAAATAGCTAAATATGCAAAACGAACAATTAAGTTATTTGATGGGAAAATAATAGAAGATAATCTACATAAGAATTGATGTTTAACCTGTTTGTAGAAAATTTAAGGATTTCAGTTACTTCAGTGTACGAAAATAAGGCAAGATCAATTTTAACTGCCCTAGGAATAGTAATTGGAATTTTGTCGGTCACTTTGATGGGAACATTGATTTCTGGTTTAGATAAATCTTTTGAAAAAAGTATGTCATGGCTTGGTAAGGATATATTACACATAAGTCGCTATGAATGGTTTAGTGATATGGAGTGGTGGGAAGTAAGAAATAGACCTCAAATAAAACCTGAATATGTAAAAAAAATTAAGGAGCGATCTAAGTATGCATTAGCTGTTGCGCCTGTCATGCAAAGATCAGCATCACTTCAATTTGAAAATGAAGAGATTAGAACAGAAATTTTTGGAACGAATCAAGATTACATGGAAACAATAGAAACGGATATTTCAAATGGACGTTTTTTTACTACAAATGAAGATCACTCAGCCTCAAGAGTCGTGGTAATCGGAGATGGAATAAGAAAAGCTTTTTTTGATGATCAAAACCCGATCGGGAAATTTATTAAAATTGATAAGATAAAATTTAAAGTTATCGGTGTATTAGAAGAGCAAGGAAAATTTCTAGGCTTATTTAGTGTAGACAATCAAGCTATTTTACCATTTGGTGCATATACTAGACTATTTTCTAAGCGAGGCTGGATGCGCATAAGTGTAAAAGTTCCTGAAAATTATATTAATTTAGGTTATGATGAAATTTTTTCAATTATGCGTCATTTAAGGGGCTTGAAACCAAGTCAGAAGAATGATTTTGCGATTAATCAAACGGAGGTTTTTGAAAAACAATATAGTTTGTTAAAAATTGCTATAGGGGGGACTGGTCTTTTTATAACACTTTTATCTTTAGTCGTTGGGGGAATTGGAATTATGAATGTTATGTTTGTCTCTGTAAAAGAACGCACAAGAGAAATTGGAGTAAGAAAAGCAATAGGAGCCACAAAATCAATGATTCTGGTTCAGTTTTTAATGGAAGCAGTTACTATTTGTTTTGTGGCTGGTGTAATTGGACTGACCTTAGCATATATCATAAGTCTTTTTATTGGAAAATTTTTTCCTTCAACATTACCACTTAGTCTTTCAATAATTTCTATACTACTAAGTATTGTAATAGGAATTATTTCAGGCCTTATACCAGCATATAAAGCAGCTAATCTAGAGCCGATAGACTCATTGAGATATGAATAGCTTTGATTAATAGAAGTTTTAAGAATCTCACAAAAGAAAGTTTTTTTATGGCTATTCTGGCCATAAAACAGAACAAATTGAGGTCTATCCTAACCTTGCTGGGAATAAGTGTTGGAGTTTTTTCAGTTGTTGGCGTAATGACTGCAATCAAAACGTTGGAATCTTCAGTAGAATCAGGTCTCAATGTTTTTGCTACAAATACATTTGTTATACAAAAATATCCAGAGATACAAATTAATGGTGGGAAAAGAAAAAAATATCGTAACCGAAAAAATATAACTTTCCAGCATTATGAAAAATTAAAAAAACGTTCTTCACTTCCAGTTTTAATAAGTGCGGCAGATGGTACCTCAGTGAGAAATATCAGCTATAAAGATAAAAAAATTAAAAAATCAACAGAGATTTATGGCGGAGATAAAGGAACCCTTAGAATCTATAACACTTATCTTTCTGATGGTCGAAACTTTATTGAGGAAGACCTTCATCGGTCAAAAAAAGTTTGTATTCTAGGAATGGATGTAGTTGATAGATTATTCCCTTTTGAAGATCCAATATCAAAACAAATAAAGATAGACGGCCTTGATTATAATGTCATTGGAATTGCAGAAAGAAAAGGTGAAGCTTTTGGAGGCAGTCAGGATAATTATATAGCAGTACCAATATCAACTTTTTTAGAGAGATTCTCGAGTAAAAATACTAGTATTAGGATACATGTTGAGTCTGAAAATGAAA
>MDSY01068524.1_pt1 | contig 10581 bp, 2 predicted proteins | sample 811131 | NCBI WGS metagenome assembly MDSY01 (sample SAMN05326643, study PRJNA326480) | marine metagenome | isolation source: seawater | place: Atlantic Ocean: South West | collected 2010
CCCCCCCCCGCCACAAGCTGCGCACGCTCTCGACCCAGCACGGCATGTGGATCGAAGGCACCATCATAGGGTGGCGGCCGCCGCTCACGTGCCAAGGCAGCAGCAAATTCATTGTGCGATACGGCGACAACGGCGAGGAAGATGAGATTTCTCTGCCAGACGCTAGGGTGCACATGCTGTCGGTGGGTGAGGAGGGCAGTGCTCTTTCACATGCGGAGCAACGTCAAACATTTCTTGCGGCGGCGCAATTCGCAGAGCGTGAGGCGCAATCGATCGTCAAGGCACAGGGTTGGCACCTGCACGTGTCGAACAAAACCGACTCGGGTTTCCAGTGCGTGCACACATTGCCATTAAAAGGACTGGGGGTGCTTGCCTACGTGGTCAAAACGGCCATTGGCGGCCAGGTTTTGGTGCTCGGCTGCTACCCCTCAAAGACGCAGGCAGCACTTTTTTTCGCGCGCTGGCTCCATGCGCAAGAGGCTATCATCGTCTCGGAGCCCGCTCTCACCTCATTTGGCAACATGGTGATCCCGGCGACGATGCTGGAGTCAATGGAGGCAGGCGCGGTCAACACAATCGAGAAGGTGCTTGACATCCGCCACGTGAAGGTGGAGCTTACTCCCAAGGCGGCGTCAGCTGAAAGGGCGGAATATACCACTACTTCAGTCGTCCGACGCACCAAGACAACCGTTGCCACGAGGGCTGCCGCCACGGCGGCGTCGCTATTGCGCAGCAAGCTCTCCGTGGCGCTCAAAGTAGCGACGGGCGGCAACAGTAATGGCACACCGGCTGTTAAGGCGGCGCTGACGTCAGCGCAAATGGAATTGAAACGCGACTCGATGGCTGCCGCGGCGAATGTAGGTGACGAGACCGTGGGTGCCCTCGCTCCCTTGGCGACATCCACGCATTCGCAAGTGTACACAAATCGTTGCGAGTACCTCGTCAAGAAGCGCGGTTACTCCTACTTCCGCTCCACATGGCTCACGGCAGAGCAAATCCAGGTCGACGGGTGTCTCTCCGAGCGCGCGTTGCAGCGCTTTGTGCGCAAGTTAGAAGACGAGCCGGTCGACCGTTCGTACAAGCGCTTCCTAGTCGCGGAGCGCGCAATTGCGCAACGCAGTGTGAGCGGCTGCAACGAGTACCTCGTCAAGTGGAATGGGCTCTGCTACAATGACTGCTCATGGGAGAGGGCCGCCGACCTCCCACAAGTGCTCGTGCTCTCATACCTTAAGGCGCGCGACCATGGTAGTGTGGCCGAGGCCCAGGAGGGTGTTAAGGGCAGTGATGGTGCCGATTCCGAGGCCGAACGTGAGGCCAGATTGCCGCTCCGGCTGAGCGCATGGGCCAGTAAGGGCATGGAAGTTGAAGCTGCGACCGCCGCTAAGGGGCTTCGAGGCGCCTGGTTACGAGCGATGGCAGACAGACTTTTTGCTAAGAGTATGCAGGTAGAATACTCTGAGCTCTATTCGGAGGAGCCCGGGCACGAGACAGAACGTGTCATCGAGCGCTGTTGTGTAGAGCGCGTCCAGCCACTGCCGCCATGCACCCCTAAGGACTGGCGGCCCAAGGTAGGACAGGTGGTGCAGTTCGCGCATGGTATCGGCTGGTGGGTCGCGGTTGTCAAATGCATGCGCCGCCGTGGCGAAGAGCTTGTCGACGACGATGCGGCGCTACCTTTGCAGGCGCTTGCTGCGATCGCTGAGCTTGCGCCCGGCGAGGAATACGCTGAGCACCTCAATGGCCAGCCACTGCAGTCAGCAGCGTCGCTGTCAGTGGGCACGACAATGCTTGGCGTTGATGGCCACTCGTGGGAGGTGCGTTTCGCGATGGAGGGGGCGGCTACGACCGCTGCCAGCATGGACGTGGTGCGTGCTGGGCGCGCTAGCAGGCAGCTCGGGGGGCCTGAGGGTACTCCACAGATGTGGACGCCTCTATTGGCCGACTGTGAGGAGCCGGTAGAGCGCGATAGGACGCGGCGTGCCACGTCACGCAAGGAGGACGCCATCCACCCGCGGCTCAAGAGCCGTTTACATGCCAAGGTACCAGGTAGCCGCGTCGTCGTCATGTATACTGAAAACAAAGGTGACTCTAATGACCCGCTCGCAGAGCAGCCTTTCCGAGCTGCATACCGCGGCGTGGTCGTGCAATACACGCCGGGCAAGGAGCTCCTCGTACGCTTCGACGGTTACCCCGACGGCGACGACGCTGCGGAGTGCTTCGTCGACGAGGCGGGCGAGGACGAGTGGTGCTGGGAGGAGGAATACGACGCCAGTGCGGACCGCCCCGTGGTTGCCACATTCGCCTCCAACCTTGCCGAGCGCACCATGTGGCTTGTGATGTCGCCACAAGAGAACATGCATCTCTGGAAGAGCTCGTGTGAGCTCCGTCCCAACTGGGAGTGGCGCGGCTCCGAGGAGGGCTTCATTGAGCGCGCCACACTTGTGCGCCCTGCACATCGGCAGAACGCCACATGTGAAGACGGTGGGGCTAAGCAAGCGATGGCGGAAGAGCAGCGGACTGACGAGGTGAAAGAGGTAAGCATGGCTGGCCTCAGGTGCGACGTTGATAATGTTGCACTCAATGTTGATAATGTTGCACTCAATGCTCGCGCTGCGGTCAGCACGCCCTTCGCAGCGACAGAAGAGGTGGCCGATGGCGACAAATATTCCGCCGGCTGCAGGCAAGAGGTTGTGCCGCTGCTGGCCGCCTCGTGCGCGGCGGAAGTGAGCGAGGACGAAGAGAAGATGGTCAAGTTGACAGGGTGGAGCAAGCTCAAGGAGTCGCCCACCTTTTGCAATGGGCGCGTGCTGCGCCCGTATCAGCTTGAAGGCCTCAACTGGCTACGGCGCAATTACTTCTTGGGTCGCAATGTGATCCTCGGCGACGAGACAGGGCTAGGCAAAAGTGCGCAAGCGCTAGCGATGCTGCAGACGTTGCGCACAATTGACCGCGTGATCGGGCCCTTCCTTGTCATCGTTCCTCTCTGTGCGCTCGGCCATTGGGAGCACGAGATCCGCGCATGGACTGACATGTATAGAACCACCTATCACGGATCAGCCAACTCACGAAAGGTGTTGCTCAAGTATGATTGGCACGATTCCCCGCCCTCCAAGAGGGAGGTGCGGTACCGTTTCCACGTGCTTCTCTCGACATACGAGACGTTGCTGCAAGAGCCTGGTCCGGTAATGCAGGTGCGCTGGCAATACCTGATCGTCGATGAAGGACACCGGCTCCAACACCGTAACTCGCGTGTGCTCGAGGTGATGCACAAGCTGCGCGCGCGGTGCAAACTTGTGCTCACGAGTATGCCGTTGCAGAACCACGTCTCCGTGCTTTGGTCGATTCTAAACTTTTTATATCCCGCTAAGTTTGACGACCTCGATGCCTTCCTTGGGCGCTTAGGCGCGGCCTCATCGGGCGCACGCACGGCGGAGCAAGTGAACATGCTCAGCCACGTACTCCAGCCCCACCTGCTCCGCCGTGAAAAGGACGACGTCGAGGCTCTTTGTTACCCGATGTGTGAGAGTGTGCTCTTCGTTGAGATAACTAACCTGCAGAAGCTGTGCTATCGCGCAGTGCTTGAACACAATCGTGACCTACTGCTTTGTGATGTTGGCGCGGCCGGTGTCGTAGGCACTGCAAGCGTCAATCTCAGCAACGTCTTGATGACGCTACGCCAATGCTGCAACCACCCTTGGGTCATTGAGCTCATGGAGGAGTCTGCGACTACGTGGCTCGAAGAGGAGAGTAGTATGCGTAAGCCGCTCTCACTGCGCGAATGTTCCGACCCCTCGTACTGGCGCACTTTGCGCCGGGCGCATGAAGCCGAAGACTCCGAACGCTATATCGAGCGCCTTGTGAAGAGCTCGGGAAAGCTATTGCTCCTCGACAAGCTATTGCCTAGGCTCAACGTTGAGAGACACCGCGTGTTACTCTTCTCGCAGTGCAACAAAATGCTTGAGCTCTGTAGTGACCTAGTCAAGTACCGGCAGTGGCCATGCGAGCGCCTCGATTGTGGTATCCAAAGCAAGGAGCGTCAAGGCGCTGTTGATCGCTTCAACGACCCAGACTCGAAATCGTTTATCTTGATGATCTCGGCGCGCACGAGCGGCGTTGCCATGAGTTTCACTGCCGCCGACACGGTCATTCTCGTTGACCCTGATGGTAAGCCTCAGATCGACATTCAGGCGGTGGCACACTGCCACCGGTTCGGGCAAACCAAGCCTATCCAGGTCTACCGGCTCTGCACCAAGGACACGTATGAAATGCAAATGCTCAGTAAAGCGTTGCTCAGGACTGGTGGGAACTTGGAGCGCAAAATGACCGCAGCAGGGCTCGCCAGGATGGAGCGCTGCAACCAGATCGCAATGTTTAGCCAGAACTCGCATGTGGAACGGCTTCACCGCTCCGGTGCCCAAATCTTGCTCTCGACCGAACAGGACCGTAAGGCCGCTGAGTTTGGAAAGAAATCCATCGATCATATCCTCGCACGCTACGCCGTCGAGTTGGCACCCGGTGAAACCTACGATAGGGAGGCGCTGCAGTGCATTCTCTTCTCGCAGGCACCGTTCACGTGTAAAGATGATGGCATCTTGATTGAGATTGACGATCCTACATTTTGGGCCAAGGTGCTAACCGAGGAGTTTGAGCCAGCGTCGGCAGCACACCACGGTTTCGGAGGCATACATGACGTGGTCAAGCTCTGGCGGCCGTTGCGCAAGCGGCAGGATATGCGCGATCTGAAGTGCGCGCTTCAGCTAGGCAGGCGGCTCAAGGACGATGAGGGCCATGGCATTAAGGCGCAAAGAGGATTACGGCGGCAGTCGCGTGTCAAGGAGCCCGCGTGGACCGTGGGCGAGCTGCAGATACTGATGCGAGCGCTCCTCGCCTACGGACACCACCGGGCACACGAGCAATTCGCGGCAATGATCTCCGCGGGACGAGAGGACGCCGATGCTTACGGAGAACAATTGCACACCGAGCGCGATATGCGTTCCATCAAAAAGGTGGCGGACTACATGCTCATCTGTTGGATTCTCCGATCGCAGCCGACGCTCCAACGCGAGTGGACGCCACTGAGGTTGCACACAAGGCCCGAGATGCAAGTGCTTGAACTGGCCAGCGCCGCTGACGCGCTTGTCTCCGCCAATGAGAAAGAGCTCATCAGGGCGGTGGGAGGTATCATGCGCCCGCGTGGACGTCCTCCGAGCAACGACAACGGCGAACCGCTTGTATGGTCGTACATACGTGGCAGGTGGGTCGATGCACAGATAGGAGGGGTCTTCAAAGGCCAGCTGGCGGATCCGGATGAGAGCATGCGGCTTGAGGCCGAGCGTACGGAGCTTGAGGTAAAGATTCGGAATCTCCGCGAGGGAGAGCATATCTCATCAAGCGAGCCTTCGACTCCCTTGCTTAGGGGGCTAAAGGTGCTTGAGTTACGGCTGCGGCCCAAGTGCGAGGCAGATGCAAATGCGTGGATACTTAAGGGTGAAGGGCAAATGGAGGCAAGAGTTCAGGATGCGTCCCTAGAGTCGCTCGAAAGGGAGGGCTTGTGTGTGGCACCGAGCGCGTGCCTCGAGCGACTGATCGGTCTACGTGCAATAGCTTGACTGATGCAGCTCGCCGCTCTGTGTTAACTCCAGCTACGTCTAAACATGGTTGAGGAGCTGCCCGCGAAATAGATCGAAGTCCGCCGGCATCCGTTTCGGAGAAAGACGCGGCCCAGCATGTGACTGAGCGTGATGCAAGCATTCGACAGAGGAATATTTGACTTTCTTGTGGGCACAATGATGAGCATGTGTCGGAGCCCGATGCGCGGGCATCGAGGATGGCACAGCAACACTGGATCGCTGTCGGCTGCAGGGAATCTTCAAGCACGGCTGTGGTAAATGACTCCAGATGTGCGAGGATACAAAAAAGGTTCAGTTGCCACAGGCGCTACAAGGTAAGGTCGACGACGATGCGGAGCACTAGGTTGAGGGTATTGACGACGAACGGACGGCCGCCTCAGGCTCTCATAATCACTCGCGCACGCCTGAGCTGCGCGTCAAGTGGGTGGGCTCTCCGGATCCCACTCGGGAGCCGAGCTCCTCGCTGAGCAATACGGAAGCGTTAACATGGTTTCGACGACACAAACATGAAGGCGTGGCGCCCATTCGATAATTCCTCTGTGGTTGCAGCGCGGCTGGATGCGATGGTGCCGATGTGGGCCGGTATTGGCCGGTACTTTGCTGCGCCAGTTACGAAACTTCAACTTTGTGTGGACCGCTGCTCTGTCGATCGACAGCAGGGAAATAGAAATACTACTATCTAAAAGATAAAGATGATACCAAAATCGCAGCAGCCCTGATGCAATGACGCGCGATCGCATATCGTCGTCGGCTAGCTGCATCTACACCTCCCACACCTTATGCGTCCGCAGAGCGTCACCTATCACGCCGTCTGCGAGCCGCACGGCCCGTCGACACCAGCAGTCTAAACGCGCGCCAGCATTTGTGGCCGCAAGCTGCTAAAGGCCTGGACGAGGCCACGTAGACCACATCAATCCCAAATGTGCGGTCGTCGCGACAAACAAGTGCTGGGCGTCTGGTGCTCTGCCGATTTAAACTACAACACCTCACCCTTATCTTCGCTTTGTTAGCGCTGTCTAACTCTGCTTGTTGTCAGAGGGGCACCAGCAGCCGCTCTAGGCCGGCCACGAGCGCCAGGAACGCGGTGCAGCCTGGCCAATCGAATGACGTCTGGACAGTGACAGGCGAGCCCCCCTCCCCCCCGCTCGCTACGAGATGCATGCAACAATGAAGTCCACAGGTATCTTCATCTTGACGTTGTTCTTTAAAAGAGCTGGCAACATCTGGCAGTAAGTCGAAAGTCAAGTAAAGTCCAATCCATTTTGTAGACTAAGAAGGGTATAATGCGCGCCCGCATATTAGGCTGAGTACGAGCCCGAGTGCGACAGTGCCAGTCTGAGTGCGAGCCTGTACGTAAGCCATGGCTGCTAAAGTCTTCCATCAGCGCTACATTCGGCAAGCACTCAACGCCGTTCGAGCACCAAACCAGGCAGGACGTGCATCACCAGCCACAGCCATGGCAGCTGCAGTAGCAATGCGAGCACAATGAGACAGGCTCCGATTTTGCGTAGACGATGTAGCATTGCACGGATCTCAGCGGCGAGCGCTACCCGGCTATGTCGCGCGCTTCCCAAAACATCCGCGGTGCCTTCGAAGGCAAAAAGCCCCCCGGCGGTGAGCGAGGGCCACAAAAGACGTACGAGCCCTGCCACAACGAGCATGCGGAACAGATTGACGAGCCCAAAGACGGCGGCGGCGGCGGTAGCACGCATCAAATGAGCGTGGAGCCACCACTCAAAGGTGCATGCAGCCTGGGCTGAGCGCTCACGTAATCCGCTTACGTCGATGCCGCTTTCGCCAGAAAGCTCATCGCATCGCACTTCACAATCGGGGAGCCGCTCGCACTCGAACACACCGCGCTCAAGCGGTTTCGTCGCTCCGAAGCTGGGAGTTGCAGCCGCGGCGGTATCAGTAGCGGCAGAGGTTATGGTGCCTTCGACAACACCCACTTCTACGTGCTCTTCAAAGTGCGCGATATCGAAGAGCTGTGTGCACCTCGAATCTGCGAGTGTCGCTTCGAATAGCTGGTGGCCTTCGGCGAGGAGTCCGAGCGCATCGAATTCGGAGGAGAGCAGGGTTGAGTTGTAACAGCGGCGCAGCAGCGCCATTTCGCTCCCGCGCGTGCGGAGCTCCGAGAGTAACTCGCGCAGCGTGCGCTGGTGCAACGCATGCGAGGCCGTCGAATCCTCCGAATAGCGCACGCACACCGCGCGCCGCGTCGCCTCGTGGCGCTCAAGCCCAATTAGTCGCGCCTTATGGCCCGAGAGGCTTGCTGCATTAAAGGCGACTGCGTACGCAGCGCGGCCCAGCCCCGTTCCGTGTCCGAGTTCGTGGCAGCCCTCCTTGAAATGGGCTAATATAGGTGCGTACACACTCCAAACCTGCGAAATTGCGAGTGCGCCGAAAAGAGCCCCTAGTGCCCAACGCGTGAGCGGCTGCGCTAGCGCGACGGCAAGCCGACGCGCAGTGGCTAGTGCGGGCCGCGCGCGCGCCCGTGCATGCGCGTCAGTGCTCATGTCGACGGCACGCACCGGCAGTGATGAGCGCCCCCAGAAGCGCCGCACGAGCGCGAGGGTGTATAAAACGCGTAGTGCGCTGTCAAAATGCAGTGAGGCGTTACCGAGCCAGTCGAGCCGCCGCATCACCCATTCCAGCAGTATGAGCTCGGGTGGCTCTAGGTTACGCTGCACGAACCAGGAGAGATCGCGCGGCGCGCCAGACGCGCCTCTAGCACGCACCTCGGAAGAGGAGAGCTCCGGTGATTGTGGTGGGCGTTGCGGTGACACAGCACTGATTTGAAGCACACGAATCGCCTCGGCGCCGGCACGTCGGAAGGCGGCGGCTTGAGCGGTATGTTGGCGCGCGAGCGCGTTGCCGTTTTGCCGTGGCGGGTCGTAGTCGGCGAAGGCACTGCTCATTGGGAATCCGCTCTCCAGCTTTTTCAGCAATGCGCCCACACTGGCGTCGACGGCAGCCGTTGCCGCGCGCAATCGCCGCTCCGTGTCGTCGACGGTGGCGACCACAGTTTTATGTAATGCGTTTAGATCGGGTGCTACGAGAGGAAGCACTGCCATTGGGTCGAGTGTGAGCTTTCCCAGTTCCAGTTCCCCCAGAAGGTCCATCGAGATTCCGGTGCTTTCGCCAAAATGCAGTTCTGGCAAGTGCTCGTCCCACCATGCAACCACTGCGCGCAACGTACCGGAAACAGCTGCGACTGTTTCAACGGCGTGTTCGGAATAGCTCTTTGCCTGTGTGACTGCGAGACTGTAGTCGGTGGCCGCCGCCGCCGCCGCCGCCTCCATCTGGTCAAGTGCAGAATCAAGGACCGCCCGCACACTCTGCCCCGGAGAACACAGCAGCCCATCGATGCTGCCGGCAGCGGCTATCGATGGTCGAAGCGTGGCGCAGTTCACGACCCTGGCGATCGAGGTGTTGATGCTGTGAAGGCGTAAGTGCCAGGCCCTCGAGACATTGAGTAGCGCCTTGGCACGGAACGGCGCCACCGCTTGCAGCGCTAATGTCTTGTTATGCAGGTAGCTGCGATCGTACTCGGCACGCTCCACGAGCGCCTCTGAGAGGTGGGCCACCACCCGCTTTGAGGAGGCGGCGAAATTCTCGAGTAATCCTAGCGTCGCCGGTGCCGACTCGCTGCCCATTGGCTCGCCAGTTAGCTCTTGCAGTGCCCGTCGCTCGTCATGCGAGCATTTCAAAAGCACGGCCGCCTGAGCGGCGAGCGATCGACGCTGCCGCCACACCTCAAGCGAGGCCCGCACGTCTCTGAGGGTCGCATCGCACGCCTGATGCGCTCGCGTGGCCTCTGCAATCCGTGCCTTGTTGGCGACGTGCGCCGCATTGGTGCGCCAAAGCTCGGCAGCCTCTGCTGCAGCAAGTGTGCGGTTGCAGCGGCTGATCGCCTCAGCAACGCATCGGCCATAGCCGTCGTGCTGCGCGTGTGTTTCAGTGGAGAGCATGCTCAGCTCGCGCAAGACGAGTGCCCACGCTGGTGTCGGCACCAGCGGCTGCGGGCCGCTTAGCAGTGCAACGACTACGCGCAGCTGCGTTGCCCAAAGAAGAGCGACAGCGATGAAGGAGACGAACACGCGCACGCCATTGCCCTCCACCGCATCTAATGTGCCGTACATGGGCGGCGGCTGCGCAGAAGATCCAGCGCGGATCATGTTGGAGCCACGTGCTGCATCAAGGCCGCGTCGGATGCTGCGAGGGCACATCACGATTTGAGGTTCATGCAGCCGTTCGGGCACTAACGGCGGCGGCAGGCGTATCGCGTGCAGTGCCGGTACTTCGGTGCGCGGCAGCCCGGACCCTTCATCTCTGAGACTCAACTTGGACAGCTTCCTCAGCTCGGGTTGGCTGAGTAGATCGCCATCGGTGCCGTGGCATGCTTGCGACAAAAGGCCAAAAGGTGCCATGGGCTGTAGTGCTGGCTGATATGAGGTATGGAGCGACGGTGATGCAGGCTTCGGCGACCGAAGCTGTGCCAAAAGTGACAACTCTAGCGGCCGTGGTGGCGGCGGCGGTAGTATTGGCGGTGGCAGCCTTGAGGGTGACAGTCTCGATGGTGGGGTCGACAATGGAAGGTTGCCTTGGTTGCGGTCTTGCGACCTGTGCCAGCATGGTACCTGCTGCTCACGTGATGGCGAATTTCGCTCGTGCCTACCATCGAAAATGTCCCGCGACGGCATTTGGCGGCCTCCAAAGTCGGGTCTGTGCGCGGCTTGGTCGACCCACATCCGCCATCGCGATTTGAACTTGTCAAGTTTCAATCCTATTATGTAGTACATATAGGGGTGCCTAGTGTTAATTTCACCACCTCCTTCATAGTGTAAGTGTACAGTTTGTGTCTTGCATGCACATTCCGCATTGGTACCTGGTTCCCATGTTCTCTTGATGTTTGCATGTTTGTTCTTGTTGTATTTTTCGCCCGTCATTC
>MDSY01079410.1_pt1 | contig 10581 bp, 8 predicted proteins | sample 811131 | NCBI WGS metagenome assembly MDSY01 (sample SAMN05326643, study PRJNA326480) | marine metagenome | isolation source: seawater | place: Atlantic Ocean: South West | collected 2010
ATATTTCTCCACAAATTCATTCCGAATTCACTAAAAAGACCATTTTCATCATGCATATAATTTGATCTAATAATTGTTGTGTTTCTTCCAACGTTACCTCCACCTATCCATCCTTTTTCTATAATGGCAACTTTTCTAATATTGTGTTCTTTTGCTAGATAGTATGCCGTAGCCAGACCATGGCCTCCACCGCCAATTATTATAACATCATATTCTGTTTTAGGAGTTGGGTCTTTCCAAGCAAGTTCCCAATCTTTATGCCCTTTAAAAGCATTCTTTATAAGACTGAAGACTGAATATTTTTGCATGAGTAATTGTTATACAAATAAGTATAAATTTTTATTGTATTTTTTATATATATTTTTTAGATGTTTAAAAAAATGATAAAAAAGTATAGAAATTCGGCACATTAACTTTACAGAATTACAAATTAAATGTCTAAAAGTGATATCCAAATAGCAAGAGAAGCAAAAATGGATCCGATAAACAAGGTTCTGGCTAAAATTAATGTACCTGATGAGCCAATCGCTTTCAGCCCTATGGGAAGACATATCGCAAAAATTAATTTTGAATATATTGAAAAATTAAAAAATGAAAAAGATGGAAAACTTATTCTTGTTACAGCAATCACTCCTACACCTGCTGGAGAAGGGAAAACTACAGTCTCTGTTGGTTTATCGGATGGAATTAATAAGATTGGAAAAAAATCGATTGTGTGTTTAAGAGAGCCGAGTTTGGGTCCATCATTTGGAATGAAAGGTGGGGCTGCTGGAGGCGGTTATGCTCAAGTAGTGCCGATGGAACAAATTAATTTACATTTTACTGGAGATTTTCATGCAATTACTTCAGCTCACAACCTTTTGTCAGCTCTTATAGATAACCATATTTATTGGGGTAACAAACTTAATATTGACGACAAAAAAATAGTTTGGAAAAGAGTTTTAGATATGAATGATAGAGCTTTAAGAGCAATCAATATTAATACCAAAGGTGTTGCTAAAGATTTCCCTAGAGAGGATGGTTTTGATATTACAGTTGCATCTGAAGTTATGGCTATATTCTGTCTTTCAAATAATTTAAAAGATTTGGAAAAAAGAATAGGAAATATAACAATAGCCTATAACAAAAGTAATGAACCTATCTATGCTAAAGATTTAAATGCACAAGGTCCAATGACAGTATTGCTCAAAGAAGCAATTAGACCTAACGTTACACAAACTTTAGAAAATAACCCTGCTATAATTCACGGAGGTCCTTTTGCTAATATAGCTCATGGATGTAATTCTGTAATAGCAACTAAGGTGGCTCTAAAATTATCTGATTATGTGGTCACAGAAGCTGGATTTGGCGCAGACCTTGGTGCTGAAAAATTTATGGACATTAAGTGTAGAAAATCAAATTTAAAACCTAGCTGTGTAGTTATAGTTTCAACAATCAGAGCTCTGAAGATGCATGGTGGTGTAGAAAAAGAAAATTTAAAAAATGAAAATATAGAAGCTTTAAAAAAAGGTTTGGTAAATTTAGAAAGACATATCCAAAATGTAAAAAAATTTGGAGTAGAGGTTATAGTGGCAATAAATCATTTTATTATGGATTCAGAAAATGAAATAAAAATTTTAAAAGAATATTGTGAAAATATTGGTGTAAAAGTTAGTAAATGTACTCATTGGTCAGATGGTGGCGAAGGTACTAAAGATTTAGCGAAAAAAGTTGTAGAAATTTGTGATAATTCAAATCCAAAAAATTTTAAATTTTTATATGATGAAAATGAGAATTTGTGGAATAAAGTAGAAAAAATTGCTAAAGAAATTTATAAAGCAAGCAATATAACTGCTGACGAGAAAGTAAAAGAACAATTAAAAATTTTTGAAAAAAACGGCTACGGAAAACTCCCAGTTTGTATAGCTAAAACTCAATATAGCTTTTCAGTAGATCCTAAACTTAAAGGAGCCCCATCAAATCACGAAATACCAATAAGAGAGGTAAGACTTTCTTCTGGTGCAGAATTTATAGTAGTAATTTGTGGATCTATAATGACCATGCCTGGTTTACCAAGAGTACCAGCGGCAGACTCAATAAAAATAAATGATAAAGGTGAAACTGAAGGTTTGTTTTAATTAAGCTGCTTTTAAATATTCTAACCAATTTTTTAATTCTAACATTCTAGCGTCTTTTTCTGATCTTTTAATTTCTTCTTCAATAAAGTTAATATGGTCCTCGACTTCTGCTTCATCATTAAAACATTTTCTCATATTAATTAATTTATCTTTTCTAAATTTAATTAAAGTAATCATTTTCTTATATGTAATTTCGGGATGATACTGTAAACCCCATACATCACTTACGCCTGATTTAAAATTGATGCTTTGTATTTTATTAATTTTATTTGATGCTAAATGAACAGCTCCATTAGGTAAAGTTACCACTTCATCAAAATTAAATGCAGGTGAATTAAATTTCTTATTTTTTGATTTATATAATGGATGTTTTAAACCATTTTCATTTATTTCTATATCGTTAGCAATTCCTATATGTGCTCCATTGGTAGCTTTTTTTACTTCGCCTCCCGCTGCTGTAACGGCAACTTGCATTCCCCAGCATATTGCCAAAATTTTATTTATTTTTTTAAAGCATTCTTTCATGAAAGAAATCTGACGACGTATTTCAATACAGTCATTATATATATTTAAACTACTCCCTCCCCAGATTAATCCTTCATACTTTTGCAAATTTGGTAAAACCTTATCAAAACTTTTCTCTGAACATGGGTTAAATACATCTATATTTAAATTATTTGTATAATATGAAAGACTATCCTTTAAACTTTCAGCATGTGTTTGAATTCCTGAGTTTTTAAAATTATTATTTTCTTTTTCTAAATTTCCTTCAACAATTAATAAATTTAAATTTGTCATTAAAATAGTTTTCCCGAAATGCTATGTTCGTATAATATCTTCATATCGTCAATTGACATTTTTTTCGGATTTGTCGCAGTTGATGGGTCATCAAAAGCCATTTTAGATAGTTCATTTATGTTCATTTTATTAATATCTATAACTTCTGAAAGTTTATGAGGTATATTTAATTTTTTTCTTAAATCTAAAATCCAATTTAAAAAACTTTCAAAGTTCTTATCTAAATTAAGATATACACAAATAGATTCAATTCTTTTTTCAATTAAACTTTTATTAAAACTTAAAACATAAGGCATAAATATTGCGTTTGATAATCCATGATGAATGTTAAATTGAGCATTTATTGGGTGGCTTAAGGAATGAATTGCTCCTAGACCCTTTTGAAATGCGGTAGACCCCATGCTTGCAGCAACTAACAAATCTGATCTAGCATTTAAATCATTTCCTTTACTCACTGCCTTTAAAAGAGATTTTTTTATCAACCTCATACCTTCAAGTGAAATTCCATCTGCCATAGGATGAAATCCTGAAGCACAAAAAGCTTCTAAATTATGTGCCAAAGCATCCATTCCTGTAGCGGCAGTCAATCTTGGCGAAAGATCAATGGTCAAAACTGGATCCAAAATTACTATAGAAGGTAAGATTTTTGGATGAAAAATTATTTTTTTTATTCCCGTTTTTTTATTTATAATTGCTGAAGCTCTTCCAGTTTCAGAACCTGTTCCTGCTGTTGTAGGTATTGCAATTATTGGTGCAATATTATTTTCGTCTGCTCTTTTCCAGTAATCACCAATATCTTCAAAATCCCATATTGGCCTGGTTTGTCCACACATGAATGCTACTGCCTTTCCAACATCTAATCCGCTTCCACCTCCAAAAGCAATAACACCATCACAATTTTTTTCTTTAAATTTTTTAACTCCATCTTCTACATTTTCACCTATTGGGTTGCCAGAAAAATTAGAAAAAATATTAATTTCAAAAGATTTGTTTCTCATTTCTGATATAATATTTGTAACCATATTTAAATTGATAAGATCTTTATCTGTTACGAATAAAGGTTTTTTAATATTTAGATTTTTGCAAGCAAGAGATAAATCGTTAATTCTATTTTCTCCTACCCAGATTGTAGTGGGATAATTCCAGTTAGAATTCATTTTACTTTTAATTTTTAGTTTATTACTTTAACGCATGTCTGAAACTTTTCCAAAAAATTTCTTATGGGGAGCGGCTACTGCAAGCTATCAAATCGAAGGAGCGGTAAACAAAGATGGAAAAGGTAGAAGTATTTGGGACACTTTTTCTCATATTCCTGGAAAAATAAAAAATAATGATAATGGAGACATAGCTACTGATCATTATCACAAATATAAAGAAGATATATCTTTAATGAATAATATGAATCTAGGAGCTTATAGATTTTCTATTGCCTGGACTAGAATACTTCCAAACGGTAAAGGGGAAATAAATCAAAAAGGATTGGATTTCTATTCTAGATTAATAGATGTATTACTAAAATATAATATAAAACCTTTCATTACACTTTATCATTGGGATTTACCACAAGCACTTCAAAATGAAGGTGGATGGGCAAATAAAGATATATCAAAAATTTTTTCGGATTATTCACAAATTATTGCAAGAAAATTTGGAGATAGATGTGATAATTTTATAACATTAAACGAACCAGCTGTATTTTCAATCTTTGGATATCTAGATGGTTATATGGCCCCAGGTTATCGAAATAAAAAAAAATACTTAAATGCTATGCACAACATTAACCTTTCTCATGGTAGATCTGTACTAGCAATCAAATCAATTTCTTCAAAAATAAAAGTAGGCTGTACTTTAAATATGGCGCCTTGTATTCCATCATCAAAAAAAGATGCAGATATAAATGCAACAAAAATTTATGATACTTACTGGAATAGATCTTACGCTGATCCGATGTACTTAGGCAAATATCCTAAAATTCTGATTAAAGATTTAGATGGTATTATCGGACAAAATGACATGAATATAATATATCAAAAAAATGACTTTATAGGTCTTAATCATTATCAACAAATAAGAGTAAAAGCTGATAAAAATAATTTGCTAGGTGCTAGAGGAGTAATAAAAGATGAATTGCCTTTTAGATTACAAAAAAAAAATAAATTAACTTCTATGAATTGGGAAATAACACCAGACGCTTATTATAAACAAATAATGGAATTGAAAAATAAATATAAAAACCCTGAAATACATTTAACTGAAAATGGATGTGCTTATCCAGATAAAATTAATAAATATGGAAAAATTCAAGACAAAAAAAGAATTGAATATATGAAGAAATATCTGAATGCCGTCAAAAAATCGATAAATGACGGAGCTAAAGTTAAAAGTTATTTTGCTTGGTCTTTTATGGATAATTTTGAATGGGCATTAGGTTATGAGAAAAGATTTGGTTTAGTATATGTTGATTTTAAAAGTTTAAAAAGAATACCTAAAGAATCTTATTATTTTTTTAAAAAAATAATTAAAAATAATTCAATTTCTGGTTAGTAAAAAATATTTATTATTTAAAAGCTTGATTTGTTTCACTAAAAATATGACATCTATTAGCTAAAAAGCCTATCTTAACACTATCTCCAACTTTTATTTTAGAATCTCCATCTGTTTGGGCTATCAGTAATTCTCCATCTTTTTCTAAATATAAAAATGTTCCAGATCCAAGTTTTTCAACTACAAAAACTTTACTCTCCCAATTTGCATCTCCATCTTTATTTACAAGTAAATGTTCTGGTCTAATGCCTATCTTTATATAATCACCCTCTTGAGCAGATCCAAAAGTTTTGGGAATACTTATTTTCCCTGAGCCCATTACATCCACTTCTGTGTTTTTATTGTTTTTGCTTAATATTTTACTTTTAATAAAATTCATTTTTGGAGATCCAATAAAACCTGCAACAAAGAAGTTTTTTGGGTTATTGTATAATTCCATAGGAGATCCTTTTTGAGAAACTACACCTTCATCTAATACAACTATATCATTTGCTAAAGTCATTGCTTCTGTTTGGTCATGAGTAACATAGATCATGGTAGCATTTAATTGGTCATGTAATTTTGCTAACTCAACACGCATTTGTACTCTTAAAGCAGCATCTAAGTTAGAAAGCGGCTCATCAAACAGAAAAACTTTTGGTTTTCTGGTAATTGCCCTACCAATTGCAACTCTTTGACGTTGTCCTCCTGATAATTGTTTAGGTTTTCTTTTTAAGTAGTCTTGTATTTGAAGAATACGCGCTGCTTCTTGCACTCTTTCGTTTATCTCATCAGTAGATCTTTTTTCTAACTTTAATCCAAATGCCATATTGTCAAATACTGTCATGTGTGGATACAAAGCATATGATTGAAAAACCATTGCGATATTTCTTTCTTTAGGTGGAAGATTATTTACCACTTGATTGTCAATAGAAATTGTTCCAGAATTTATATCTTCAAGACCAGCTATCATTCTAAGCATTGTTGATTTTCCACAACCGCTAGGTCCTACTAAAACTGTAAATGATTGGCTTTTTATATCTAAAGAAACATCTTTAATAACGTGTACATTTCCAAAAAATTTATTAATTTTATTTATTTTTATATCTGCCACTTTTCCCTCAAGATTATTTTAAATAACCAAGATATTCTTTCTGATGATTTATCATTACGTCTAGTAATTTTTCTGCTTTGATAGAATTATCGACCACAGGATCAGCTAAAAGCGCAAGATATGCACTATGTTTTGATTTATTTAGCACTGCATCTGTTGTTAATTCAATTGTACCTGCTTGATTATTTAATAAAGATCCAAAAGTAGATGGATAATTTTCTAATCTTATTCCATTAACCCCATTTTTGTTTAAAATACCTGGAACTTCAACTACTATTCCATTTGAAACATGTTCTATAAAATTTTTATTTGGAACATTTACCGCTTCTTCTTCTATGTTGCTATCTTCTATTATTGCTTCAATAATAGGAATTATTCTTTCGTTCATCTCATTATTTGTTTTATCAAAAAATGTTGAATAAGAAATATTATCATAAAAGGATAAACATTTTTTTTTATAATTATTATAAAAATCATTTATTGCCTCTTGATCTACTACGCAATGAGCCCACTGTATATATTCTCCTAAGTGGCTGTCAGTTGTAATTGGAAGATAACCATACATTCTATATAATTCAAAGAATAAACCCCTTTCCGCTCCTGGTTCTGATGAAAATCCTTCATGCTCATTAATTAGGTTAGAATAATATTTATCAAATTTTTTCTGAATTATCGGGTAACCATCTTCTTGTGTATCTTTATATTTTACATCTACTAAAATACTAAAATGATTTAATCCGCCTGCTTTTATTTCAATGTTTGAATAATCAGTTTCCATCAAAGATGGTAATTGTCTTTCCATAGAAGCTATTTCATGACATAAGCCTGTAAATTTTAATTCAGGATGTTTCGTAGTAACTGCATGACAAATTCTTTGCATAGGATTTGAATAATTAAAAACAAACGCATCTGGACAAATTTTAACAATTTGATCACAAATTTTTACTACCTCGGGTGCAATTCTTAAACTATGAAATAATCCACCTGGGCCTCCATTCTCTGCCATAATTTGTTTCGATCCGTGTTCTATAGGAATTTTCCAGTCATCTTCCCACAATTTAAATCTATCTCCCACTTCAATAGAAATTATACAAAAGTTTGCATTTTTTAATGCATCTTGAAGATTAGTGGTAGCTTCAATATTGCAATTTACATTTAGTTCATTTTTATACTTTTCAGCAATATCTTTGGTATTTTTTAGAGCTTCAGGATTTATATCGTGAAGTGTAATGGTTGATCCTTCAAGAATTTTAGATTTAAAAATATCACCTACTGTTCCTAGGCCAAATTGTGTACTTCCTGCTCCAATTAAAACAACTTTATACATAATTATTTAACCTTTAACTGATCCGGCTACCAAACCTCTAATAAAATATCTTTGTAAAGCAAAGAAAATTGTTAAAGGAACAATCATAGAAACAAATGCACCAGTAGTCAATATTTCCCAATTTTCTCCTCTTGAACCCAATAGTTCTCTAAGTTTAGCGGTCAAAATAATTTCACTTGGAACTTGATCTAAGAAAATTAATCCTACCAGTAAATCATTCCATACCCATAAAAATTGTAAAATAAAGACAGAAGCAAAAGCGGGTACTGATAATGGTAAAATAATCCTTATAAATATATCATAATGGGTAGCCCCATCAACTCTTGCTGCTTCTATCATTTCATAAGGTAATGACTTTATAAAATTTCTTAAAAGAAAAGTGGTAGATGCTAAACCAAATCCTGTATGAGCCATCCATACCCCGGGGTAAGATTTTGCTCCAATATTAAATAAAGCTCCAACATCATTATAAATACTCAGCAAAGGTATTAAGCACATTTGCAATGGAACAACTAGTGATGCAACTATAAGTGCAAACAAAGTGTCTCTTCCAAAAAATTTCATCCATGATAAAGCGTAAGCAAAAAAGGAACATATAATTAAAGGAATGATTGTGGAAGGTATCGCAACAGTTAATGTATTTAAAAAAGCTTGACCAACGCCTTCTTTAAATAAAACTTCTTTATAATTATCTAATGTAAATTTTGGTGGGCTTAAAACAGTAATAAAAATTCTTTTTCCTCTTTTATGTTTAAATGGCTTTTCTGATTTCCATATATATTCACCATTTTCTTGAATTTCGATTTCACTATTGTTTTTTAATTTTGCTTTTTCGTTAACTTTATACTTATTCATTTCTTTAGATGTAATTCCATAATTAATTATTTTTTTTCCAGAATTTTTGTTTAACAGGTTTCCTTTAATTACAAATAAACCATCTTCTTCAATTTGATCTTCAAAAGTTTTTGTTCTATAAATCTCGTTAATTTGATTTGTTTTAAAAGTAGTCCACCAACCGCTTGTTGCTAATAGATCTTTATCTCTAAATGAGCTTACAAATAAACCAAATGTTGGCAGAACCCAAACTATTACAAAAACAATAAGTAAAAAATTAATTATTATTTTTGTTAAAATATTATTTTTCATTATGATTTTTCATCCTCTTTATGTCTTTTAATATTCCAAATCATAATTGGTATCACTCCGATCATAATAACTATTGCCATTAAACTTCCTCGCCCCGAGTCTCCTCCTCCTCTAAACATCCAATCATACATAAGGTTTGCCAATACTTCAGTATTCCATTGCCCATTAGTCATTGCTAAAATAATGTCAAAAATTTTTAGTACTAAAATAGTAATTATTGTCCAAATAACCAAAATTGTTTTTTCTAAATATGGAATTATTATTGCTGTAAAAATTTTAAATTCACTTGCACCATCTATCCTTGCGGCCTCTAACATTTCTTTTGGAATTCCTCTCAATGCAGCACTAAATATGACCATTGCAAGTCCAGTTTGTATCCAAATCATTATTGCCATTAAAAATAAATTATTCCAAATTGGTATTGTCATCCAAGCTTGTGGTTCAAAACCCAATGAAACAACAACAGCGTTCAAAAAACCAATTTGATCGTCTCCGGGACCTCTATAATCATAAACAAACTTCCAAATAACTCCCGCACCAACAAACGAAATTGCCATTGGCATAAATATTATTGATTTTGCGATAGTTCCCCACCAGAGCCTATCAGCTAAATATGCAATAACTAGACCAAAAAATGCGCTTAATGTTGGTACGACTAATAACCATCCGAGATTATTTAATATAGCTCTTTTAAATTCAGGGTCTTTAATTGCCCAAAAATAATTTTTTAAACCAACAAATTCAAAACCTGTTTTATTAAAAAAACTTAGTCTAATTGTTTCAATAACTGGATATAAAATAAATACTACTAAAATTATAACTGCTGGAGCAATAAATATATAAGGCCTTAATACAGATCTTTGTGAAAATTTTTTATTACTTTTTCTAGAAAAAAAATCTAAAGCAAGATTTGATAAATGAAAATATAAAAAACATATAGTTGCTCCTAGAAGCACATAAAGAAAAAGAGAGGTTATAGTCACAAATTAAATGAAAATAACAAACAGGCGAACTAAAATTAATTAGTTCGCCTGAATTTAAATTATTATTTTATTGCATCCCAACTAGCTTGAATTTTATCTGCTACCTCTTTAGCAGATTTTCCACTAGTGTAATCTACCATACCAGTCCAAAACGATCCTGCTCCGATTGCTCCTGGCATTAAATCAGAACCATCAAATCTAAATGTAGTAGCATTAAGAAGGATTTGATTTAAACCTCTAAACGTATCACTTGAATGTTTGCTAAGGTCAATAAGTTTATTAGGATTTAAGAAACCAGAACCATCAATTGCCATCCATATTTCATTAGACTGAGGGTGTCCTAGATAGTTTAAGAACTCTCTTGTAGCCTTACTATCTTTAGTAATTGCAAACAAAGTTCCTCCTCCTAAAACAGGATTTCCTAAATCTTTAGTAGAATAAGATGGAAAGTAAAAGAAATCATAGTCTTGTCCAGCTTTTACACCCTCTGGAAAGAAAGCAGGTATAAAACTTGCTTGTCTATGCATCATACATTTTGGTGGAGATGAAAATAAACCTTTTGGAGAATCTCTA
>MDSY01046392.1_pt1 | contig 10580 bp, 10 predicted proteins | sample 811131 | NCBI WGS metagenome assembly MDSY01 (sample SAMN05326643, study PRJNA326480) | marine metagenome | isolation source: seawater | place: Atlantic Ocean: South West | collected 2010
AAGGCTACTAACACCCTCATAGGCCCATTAGAAAACATACCGTTACACGCTGGGGTGACTCGTAAGATCGATTATGAAGGTGAGCTAGCGCTAGTCATAGGCAAGGCAGGAGTGAATATTTCTAAGCAGGATGCGTGGCGTCACGTGTTTGGGTTTAGCTGTTATAACGATGTGTCGGCTAGAGATTTACAAAAACGCCATAGCCAGTGGCATCTCGGTAAATGCTTAGATGGTTTTGGCCCCATGGGCCCAGCCATCACGCCCACTTACGGTAGGCCATTAAGTGACGATTCGCGCCTTACCTGTAGAGTAAACGGCGAACTAAGGCAAGACGCTACTATAGCCCAAATGATTTTTGATATACCCACTATTATATCAACCTTGTCGGCAGGTATTACCTTAGAAGTGGGTGATGTGATTGCCACAGGAACCCCAGCTGGGGTTGGCATGGGATTTAACCCCATGCGCTTTTTAGAACCTGGTGATAAGGTGGAAGTGACCATTACTGGCACACTGCCGCTTACCAACCACTTGGCTTTTACCTAGTTTATCCAGCTTAAGCTTAGTATCACTCTTCACCCTTACCCAAATAGCAGGCTAGTGAGTCATCCAGTGCATCCTGCCAAGGAGTATGGTGTGGAGGCGCAATTTTACCCGTTAAGGCAGATTTATAGCCGTGGTTACGGAACGTCATGATGCCTAGTTTTTTGTGTTTTTTCCATTGATAAAAGGCTTGGTTACAATCTTCCAAATCGATGGCTGGGTAGTCAGTCATCGCCATGAGTTCCATTGTGTAACGGCCTTGGAAGGCAATGGCGGCGTAGTCGTCAGCACAGGCGTCTTCTTGCTCGCGCCAAGCATCAATGTCTTGCTGCATTTCTGGTTGTGTAGGCAAACCTACACGGCCCATGATTACATCCCTTGCATACCAAGCTTGCGCGTCGAACATGTTAAAGGTGTACCACTGGTCCTGCATGCCTAAATAAAGCAATTTAGGATTATGTTGCCACACGACACCATTGTATAAATCCACTGGATACAAACGGTTATTGGTTTTTAGTTTGAGAGACTCTTCCATAAATGGAAAGTGGTGAATGTAGCCTGTGCATAGGATGATGGCATCCACTTGCTTTGATGTGCCGTCAATGAAATAAGCGGTATTTTCATCAACCCGTTCCAAGGCAGGCACTTCTTGCCAATTATCTGGCCAGTCATAACCCATGGGTGCGGTCCGGTGAGCTACGGTAATGGTTTTGGCGCCATACTTCCAGCATTGGGAACCAATGTCTTCTGCCGAATAAGAAGTGCCTAAGATCAATACGTCTTTATTTTTGAATTCTAGCGCGTCACGGAAGTCGTGGGCGTGCATGATACGGCCACCAAAGTGATTGAAACCAGGATATTCAGGCACATGGGGTGTAGAAAAGTGACCGCTAGAGACAATAACAAAGTCGAACTCTTGTTGATATTGCTTGTTGTTAGGTAGGTCTTCTGCAGTTACGGTGAAGGTGTCAGAGCTTTTATCGTATGCTACGTTACGAATGTACTTGCGTACATCGGCCTTTTTAACACGGCCTTCTATGTAATCGAATAATACGGCACGAGGTGGGAAGGAAGCAATTTCACGGCCAAAGTGCTCATCAAACGAGTAGTCTGCAAACTCCAAACCTTCTTTAGGGCCATTCGACCAAAGGTAGCGGTACATGCTGCCATGAACAGGTTCACCATATTGGTCCACACCAGTACGCCAAGTGTAGTTCCACAAGCCACCCCAATTATCTTGTTTTTCAAAGCACACGATGTCAGGAATATCTGCACCCTTGGCCTGGGCAGATTGAAAGGCTCGCAGTTGTGCTAAGCCGCTTGGACCAGCACCAATAATAGCAACACGTTGTTTACTCATGGCACACCTCGTTAGTTTGTCTAGGGTAAATGTTCACTTGATGACCAACAGGCTAGCCTAAATGAAGGTTGATAGGTATTGTGGAAAACCCGTAGTTTAGGCATTTATAAGGGTCTAGGTTGTGATCGTAAGGTAGGTTTTAACCAACTCAGGTACAGTTTTAACCTTTAGTTTAGTCATCACGCTAGCGCGATGCACTTCAACTGTTCGGTCACTAATGCCTAGTTCAGCAGCAACCATTTTGTTGGCGCAACCATCCACAACTAACGCTGCAACCTGCTGTTCTCTTTTGGTAAGGCTATTGAACTGTGTATGGCGTGCAAGAGCTAACTGTTGTTGTTGGCTGTGTGCTTGATCTGTGGCGAAAGCTTCGGCCACTTGATGCAACAACTGTTGTTCATTCACAGGCTTGCGCAAGTAATCCAGTGCGCCACTGCGCATAGCTTCCACAGCCATAGGTACAGTGCCATGCCCAGTAATGAAAATTAGTGGTAACCGACAACCAATGTTATTGAGATGCGCCTGTAGTTCTAAACCATCCATGCCCGGCATCCGAATGTCTGCAATAATGCAGCCGTTTAAGTTGGTAGTGAATTGTTGGGTAAACTGTATCGCGTTTTCAAAGCAAAGGGTTTGATAGTGATGGCAACCCAGCCACAAACTAATGGCATCACGTACGGCAGGGTCATCATCAACAATAAAAACGTATTGGCTCATGTTGATAACGGCTTAGCGACAGCCAAGTTGAAGTAAAAGTGTGCCCCAGTGGATGATAAATTACGGTAATTAAGGCGTCCTCTGTGAGCTTCTATGATGGCTTTACCGATGGTTAAGCCTAAGCCCATGCCAGCCGTTTTACCCGTGTTTTTATTTGAAGCAAAGGCCAAAAATAATTTGTCAGCCATGCATTCCTCGATGCCAGTACCTTCATCGATTACATTTATCCATAACTGTTGCTGGTCAACTAAGGCGCTCAACTGAATAGCGCTGCCGGGGGCACATTGATTGGTCTGCATAGCCTGCATGCCATTACGTAATAGGTTCAGAATAACCTGTTGAATTTGAATTGGATCACAACAAATTAGCGGCAAGTACTGGGGAATTTTTAAGTCAATTGTAAAGTGCCTTACTTGTGCCTCAATCTCTGCCAAATCCTTAATTTCTCTTAACAATACGGTTGGATTTATCTCATCTTGCTGATGGCTAGATTGGTAGCTCATGGCTTGCATGCGCTCAATCACTGCGCCAGCACGGTGGGATTGTTGAGCTACTTTATCCAGCACTTGCAGTAATTCTTCGTGCTGTCCTTGCTGTGCCAATAGTTTAGCCGACTGGCTGTACATGGCGATAGCCGTTAACGGTTGGTTGAGTTCATGGGCGATAGCTGCAGTCATTTCCCCAAGGGTATTGAGGCGTTCAACATGAGCCAGTTGCTCGCGTTGTTCATTAACCATGCGCTCTACATGACGCAGGCTAGTAATATCGGTGATGAAACCTTCAATAATAGCAGTGCCATCATCAAGTTTGTCCACTACCCTACCTCGTTCCCACACCCACTTATGAGGGCCAGTTCGAGGCACTATGCGGTATTCAACTTCAAAAGGTTGGCCAAGATAGGCCGCTGCGCGCACTTGCCTGTCGACTTCTGCCACATCATGACGGTGAGTAAACTCGCCCCACAAAATGGATTGTGATTCCAGTTCTTGACTTTTATAGCCACACAAAGCTTCGCAGCCCTCGCTCACAAAACTCATGGGCCAATGGGGCAAGTTAATACAGCGGTAAGCCATGCCGGGTAAATTTTTAAATAACGTTTGTAAGCCGTCATTGGTGTTGTTGTGGGTGTCTGTAAGTTGGGTCATGGTGGAAAACTAGTTATGGGCTGCTATGCTTTAATCATTAACCTAATGGATTAGGAGCATGGATGCAATGGCGATTTCACAATGGCCCGTGACAGAAAGACCAAGGGAGCGGTTACTAAATCTTGGGCCCAAATATTTAACTGATGCAGAGTTGGTTGCTATTTTTTTACGCACGGGCACTGTGGGCTTGTCGGCAGTGGACGTGGCACGCCAATTGTTGTCTCGCTTTGGAGGGCTGCATGAGTTGTTGAATGTAAAAGTAGAAGATTTTTGTTTGCAACAAGGGGTTGGGCCCGCCAAATATGTGCAGTTACAGGTGGTGAGAGAGTTAGGTTTAAGGCTTCAAAAGTCACACCTCAAAGAGTGCATAGATCTAAACACAAGTATAAAAGTAGGCACTTACTTACAATGTGAGATAGGCCACTACAAAAGGGAAGTTTTTTGCGTGTTATTGCTAGACAACCAGCACCGGTTGTTAGAGTTTGTAGAGTTGTTCCAAGGCACTATAGATAGTGCCAGTGTTTATCCACGAGAAGTGGTCAAGCTGGCTTTAGCCAAAAACGCAGCAGCGGTAATATTGGCTCACAACCACCCCTCAGGTGTGGCGGAACCTAGTGCCAGCGATAGACTTATTACTAAAGCCTTGGTGGATGCCCTAGCGCTTGTTGATATTCGTATCTTAGATCATTTTGTAGTGGGTGCGAGTGAGTGGGTGTCATTTGCCGATAGGGGTTTTATGTGAGTCATGCCCTACGTGCCTTGCCAAGGATGGTAGAATCTGCTAAAGTCCGGCCTCCATATTTCCACCTCCAGAATTCAGGTGGTTATATGGCCGGTACGGATATTGGCCCTCTGGAGGGCTGCTCCGCCTGAGAACTAGGCACGATGTTTGGTTCAATACTAAAATTGAGGAAGTTAAAATGTCCAGAGTATGTATGGTTACTGGAAAGCGCCCTGTCGCTGGTAACAATGTGTCACACGCACACAACAAAACACGTCGTCGTTTTTTACCAAACTTGCATTGGCATCGTTTTTGGGTAGAAAGCGAAAACAAATTCGTTCGCCTTCGCGTATCTTCTAAAGGTATGCGTATCATCGACAAGAAAGGTATTGATATCATTCTAGTTGACGTCCGTGCCAACGGCACCAAGGTTTAAGGAGAAGACTCATGCGCAATAAAATTAAGCTGGTTTCCAGCGCCGGTACTGGTCACTTCTACACCACTACTAAGAACAAGCGTACAATGCCTGACAAAATGGAAATGATGAAGTACGATCCACGCGTCCGTAAGCATGTTATGTACAAAGAAGCTAAGATCAAGTAATTGACCCTGCTTTATAAAACCGGCCTCTAGCAATAGACGCCGGTTTTTTTATGTACAGGATGTACTGTATGCCGCGGTGACAAGGATGTCATGGAGCGGCGATCCAGGGTATGTAAGCACCTCAAGCACTTCTCTAGTTTAGCGGTATGCCTTAGGGCAGTGATAGGTATTCAATGATTCTAGTCTAGGGGTACTAGACTAGTGGTTTGGATTCACTAGAGCCGTGAGTATATGGTCTTCCCAAGTGCCTGCAATGTTCAAGTAAGATTTGGCGTAGCCTTCTCTATCAAAGCCTAAGCGTTCTAACAAGGCAGCACTGCGTAGATTGGTGGTGGTATAGGTGGCCATAACGCGGTGGATATGGAAATGGTTGAACATATAATCTAGGCATAGCGGCATATATTGCTGCATTAATCCTTGTCCTTGGCATTGGGCATCAATAGAATAGCCGACAAAACAAGCCTGCATGGGGCCACGAACGATTTGTGAGAAATCAATACTAGCAACCATGCGCTGATTTTGTAGGTTAAAAACGCCTAACTTTACTTGTTTGTCAGCGTGGAACTCACCCTCTGCTTCCAAAATACGGTGCAGCATAGTTTCTTGTTGATAGAAGTCTGTTGTCCGAGCAGGCTCCCATGGTGACAAATGAGTGCGGTTGCGTGAATAGTAATCAGCAAGCTCCCTAGCGTCACCAGTATTAATGAGGCGAACACGGCCAGTGGGGATGATTATATCTGGCTTAACAGGCATACAGGCCAACCTTTTCTATTTGTTATATTATGTTTATAACATTTAATTTAAGGGCTTATAAAGCCTCTAATGCTTCTTGCAGGGTTCTCACTCCAATGATTTCCATATTATCTATGTCATCAATACGGGCACCGTTTTTTGCTTTTGACGTACTAGTTTTCGGAACGTTCGCAATGGGCACTATGGCACGAGTAAAACCATGCTTAGCAGCTTCTCGAATACGTTCTTGGCCGCTTGGTACTGGGCGAATTTCACCAGAAAGGCCCACTTCGCCAAACACTACTAAATTTTGATCCAGAGCACGATCTCGTAGGCTAGAAACAATGGCCAATAGCATGGCTAAGTCTGCGCCTGTTTCCGACACTCTTACACCACCTACCACATTTACAAAAACGTCTTGATCTCCAGTGTGTAAACCGCCATGCCGATGCAATACGGCTAATAACATAGTGAGGCGATTCTGGTCTAGGCCAATGGCAACACGACGTGGATTATTCATCTGGCTGTCATCAACGAGCGCTTGTAATTCAACGAGCAAAGGTCTGGTGCCTTCCCATATAACCATCACTAAACTTCCAGCAGCACTGGTGTCCCCACGGGAAAGGAAAATAGAACTGGGGTTCTTCACTTCTTTAAGGCCGTTTTCCATCATCGCAAAAACGCCTAACTCATTTACGGCACCAAAACGGTTCTTGTGGCTTCTTAAGGTGCGATAGCGGCTGTCGTTATCTCCTTCAAGTTGCAGTGAACAATCGATCATGTGCTCCAGCACTTTGGGGCCGGCAATGCTGCCATCTTTGGTGACGTGCCCTACTAATAAGAGTATGGCATTAGATTGTTTGGCATAACGAATCAAGGCTGCGGCACTTTCTCTTACTTGGGAAACACTACCAGGCGCAGAGCTAATATCCGCTAATTGCACCACTTGTATTGAATCGACCACAATGAGCCTAGGCTGAAGTTGGGCGCAGGTAGCTAATATAGCTTCAACATCGGTCTCAGTTAACATCTTTAAATTGCTGGTGGGTAATTCTAACCGATGAGCTCGTAAAGCCACCTGTTGTAAAGATTCTTCGCCGGTAACGTATAAGGCAGGCATCGTTTGGGCCAAGCTACACATTAACTGTAACAACAAAGTACTTTTGCCAGCACCAGGGTGCCCGCCAATGAGAATAGCAGAGCCCACCACTAAACCACCACCTAACACACGATCCAGTTCGCCAATGCCAGTGTTGAGGCGTGGCATACTCTCTACATCAACCTCACTTAGGTCCTGTAGTTGAGACGCTACACCCGCATAGCCTTTAGCCGCGCTCACACGAGTGCTGGCACTAACATGGCCGCCAGCAGGCGCTAAACGAATTTCTTGTAAGCTATTCCATGCATTGCAGTCACCACATTGACCCTGCCATTTACTATAGTCAGAACCACATTCATTACATACATAGGCTGTTTTAGCTTTGGCCATGGAGCGGTCTCGATGTGACGTGGGTTATGTGTGTGAATTAGATTGCAGAAGTATGGCAGCATCTTTGGCAAAGTAGGTTAGGATGCCGTCGGCACCTGCTCGTTTAAAACCTAAAAGAGATTCCATCATTACACTGTCTTTATCCAACCAACCGTTTTGGAAGGCTGCCATATGCATGGCGTATTCACCACTCACTTGATAGGCAAAAGTAGGCACTTGTAGTTCACGCTTAACACGGCCCACAACGTCCAAGTATGGCATACCAGGTTTTACCATGACCATATCGGCACCCTCGCTAAGGTCCATGGCCACTTCGTGCAAAGCTTCGTTGCTGTTGGCAGGGTCCATTTGATAGCTAAATTTATTGCCTTTACCTAAACTGCCTGCAGAGCCTACAGCATCACGAAAAGGTCCATAATAAGCCGAAGCATACTTAGCGGCATAAGCCATAATGCGCGTATTTTGGTAGTTAGCTGCTTCTAAAGCGATACGAATTGAACCGATGCGACCATCCATCATGTCTGAAGGTGCGACAACATCTGCTCCAGCTTGGGCATGGGACAAGGCCTGCTTAATAAGGATCTCTACGGTAATATCATTAACTACATAGCCATCATTATTAATGATGCCATCTTGGCCGTGGGTAGTGAATGGGTCTAGTGCCACATCAGTTATGACGCCTAGCTCTGGGCACGCGTCTTTCACTGCCCTTATGGCCTGTTGGGCTAAGCCATTTGGGTTATAGGCCTGCTCTGCCATCAACGATTTTGCTGAGTCATCAGTTACAGGGAATAAAGCAATGGCTGGAATGCCTAACGCTACTAGCTGTTTTGCCTCAATCACTATTAAATCGATGCTCATGCGTTCTATGCCAGGCATAGAGGCAATAGATTGGCGCTGATTATGGCCTTCAATGACAAACATTGGGTAAATTAAGTCATTTGTTGTGAGCTGATTTTCGCACATCAAACGACGTGAGAAGTCATTGTATCGCATACGCCGCATCCGGCTATTGGGGAACTGACGTTGGCTGGGTTGAAAGCTCATAGTTGCTTCTCTAATGTTAGGTTGCCTAGGGCTACTATTACAGTAGCATAGACTCAAGTTCATCATTCTTTTCAAGCCAAAGCTCTTCACTTTGTTCATGCTGGCCACTAGCATGAGCTTGTTGGGCTAATAAATCTTTCAGTTTGGCCCTATTTTCTGATTCGTACAAGCTAGATTGAGCTAGTTCTTGTTCTAATGCGTTAAGTTTGGCTTGCCACAGGTCAATGTCTTTTTCATGCTTGGCAATGGCCTTTTTTAGCGGACTAAGTTGCTTACGATTTTCTGCTTGTTGGCGCTTTTTTTCCTTTCGCTCTGCGGGCGTTAAGGTCTCAGATTCCTGCGACTTCGATGTATTTGGATCTGAACGTATGGTGTCTAGCCTTTCTTTAAGTTTAGCCTGTGCCTGGGCTTGGGCCAAGGCTTGAACTTGCAGTTGGTAATCTTGCAAGTCACCCTCAAACTCTTTCACTTTGCCATCGGCCACGAGCCAATAGTTATCCACGACTTGGCGTAGTAAGTGGCGGTCATGGGAAATGACCACAATAGCGCCTTGGTAGGCCTGTAGAGCCATGGTTAGGGCATGACGTGCCTCTAGGTCTAAGTGGTTAGTAGGTTCGTCTAACAGTAGTAAGTTAGGTTTTTGTATAGCGATCATAGCTAAGGCTAAGCGTACTTTTTCGCCACCAGAAAAGTGTTTTACAGGTTCAAAAACACGTTCACCTTGCCACCCAAAACCGCCTAAAAAATTACGCAACTCTTGTTCGCTGGCTTTAGGTTTTAAACGTTGCAGGTGCAATAAACCGTTGGCCTCTATATCTAACGCTTCTAGCTGATGTTGAGCAAAGTAACCAATTTTTAGGTGTTCTCCCGGCACAACTTGGCCACCCAAAGGCGCAAGGTCACCTACCAAGGTTTTGATTAGGCTAGATTTACCAGCACCATTTGGGCCCAGTAAAGCGTAGCGTGAATCATGTAGTAAGGTAATGTTGGCGCTAACAATGGGTTTGTCATAACCAATACTTACTCGGTCCAAATCAATTAAGGTAGAGCTGGTTTTGTCAAAATCTGGAAAGCGAAAGGTAAAGGGCGAATCTGCATAAGCTGGCGCAATTTTCTCCATACGCTCTAAAGCTTTCATCCGGCCTTGCGCTTGTTTGGCCTTACTGGCTTTTGCCTTAAAGCGTTGTATAAAGCTTTCGATGTGAGCAATTTCAGTTTGCTGTTTGGCATACATCACTTGCTGTTGGGCCATACGCTCTGCTTTTTGGCGTTCAAAAGCTGCATAGTTACCACGATAAGAGGTGAGTTTTTTGTGGTCCAAATGCACAATAACTTGCACCACTTGATCCAAAAAGTCACGATCGTGAGATACCAAAAACAAAGTGCCTGGATACTTTTGCAGCCAAGACTCAAGCCACATAGTCGCATCAAGGTCTAAGTGGTTTGTTGGTTCATCTAATAGTAATAAGTCTGATGGACACATAAGCGCTTGGGCTAGATTCAAGCGCACACGCCAACCACCAGAAAAGCTGCCAACAGGCTGGCTCCAATCTTGTTCTGGGAAACCTAAACCTTGTAATAATTGCTGCGCACGGTTAACTGCACTATAGCCTCCAGCGTGGTCATAGTCTGCATAAACGTGGCTGAGGGCAGCTTCATCATGGATGACTTCAGCAGCGTTAATGGCGGCCTCGGCCGCTCTTAAGGCCAGATCACCGTCGAGCACATGGTCTAAGGTAGAGCGATTAACATCGCCTATTTCCTGTGCCATATGGGCCATCCGCATAGCAGGAGGCCACGTGAGCTGGCCTGCATCTAATTGTAGCTGACCTAGCAGTAGCTTAAATAAGGTAGTTTTACCGGCGCCATTACGTCCAATTAAACCGTACCGTTGGCCAGAATTTAGAGTCAGGGTAGCCCCCTCAATAAGAGGCTGGCCGCCGTGCTGTAGTGTGATATCGTCAAATTTAATCATGGTCGCGGATCATACCACAGGCTTAGCTAGCTATAAGCCTAAACACAAACCCAAACAAATGCAATGAAATGTAAACAAGTGGAAATACTTTTGCTTCGAGTTTGAGTCTTATATATCCTATGCAGCGCGCTGAATGATTATATTTAGCACTTCTACCAAGGAATACTAAGGAATACTATGAAAACTTTAATTAGCCGTTTGGCCGTCACTAGTGCTATTGGCCTTGCTGCCACACCTGCTGCTGCGGC
>MDSY01048148.1_pt1 | contig 10580 bp, 8 predicted proteins | sample 811131 | NCBI WGS metagenome assembly MDSY01 (sample SAMN05326643, study PRJNA326480) | marine metagenome | isolation source: seawater | place: Atlantic Ocean: South West | collected 2010
GCTGTTGGAATACGCATTGCTCTGGGTGTTCCACCAACATGGCCATTGAGCTCAACATCGACCTGCGTTGCATCCCCAGCAAGGTCAACGGTAAGGAAAACGGTTGTTCCTCGAGCGATTGAATCGATGAAGACTTCCTCTCCTTGATGCAGAAGACGGGGTTCGACTCGCTCGACGGTTAGCGCTTGGCCATAGGGCGCATCGAATCGGAAGGCTGCTATTTCCCATGTTTCATGCTCAGTATTCAACCCAACAAGAATCGGCCAATCTCCAAACGATTTCGCCAGCCTGGGGTCCAAATTCCAAACTGCAATCGACGTTCCATCGGTCGTGTACGACTGTTGAGGTTCACCCCATGATGCGATTGCAGATTGCCACGGAAGCGTTGCAACTGCCTCCAAAGAGCGAACAAGGGATTTTCTGGTTTGTTCTGGTGTTTCCTTTCCTTCATCAAGAAGATTGGATAGAAGTTCTAGTCTTCGCTTAATAGCCCCGATTCGAGTAGCCTGACGTTTGGTTTTTCGTATCGAATAGAAGAGATACAGTGCTGGTAGCATCATGCCTACTCCGAGAATCCATCGAACCGTTGAGCCCCAAAATTTGGCTTCATCTGATGGTGCGAACCAAGGCTCTTCCCCAATTTCAGTGGTGACTTTGGTTATGGTGATTTCATATTCGAGTGGATCAAGATCGTTCCCCCATGTCTGATTCTCGAGAACAGAATCGTTTGTGTGATACAGTTTGATGAGGTGGTTACCCGGTCCGACCGTGATGTAAAGATCCATGCTGTTTGTGAACAAATCAGGCGTAAGTGTGTACTCCTGAAGTAATTCCATTGTTTCTTGGTCCAATTCTTGCACGTCAACGAGCAGGTCTTGACTTGTGCCATCGATTTGGATGTGCAAACGGTGTTCTGAATCCACCCATCCCTCGACTGAAACAAGATACACGTCAACAATGTCCATTGTGGGAAGGGTAAGTTCGCCTGAATATCCATCGGTATCTTCAGAATACAAGATCGGCCAATTCTCGCCGAGAAGATTTGACGGAAGATATCCGGGTGCATCGACCGATGTATTCCCGTCCGTAAAATTCTCTATGGTGACGTCAACCCAGTGGACTGCGCCTTCGATGGTTAGCATCGCCATGGTGGTGTTCGGATAGGCAAAGATTCGTTCAACCGTGTTTTGCTCTACCAAAACATCAGGCATGTTGACCCAATTGTCACCGATTCGAACCGTAAGCTGCGCAGTAATGTCCTCAATCACGGGTGCAAGTTTGACAATACCAGTAGAACCCAGCACAAATGCAGTTTTGGATTCTCCATGGCCAATTTGATCAAATTGTGAGGTACCACCATCGATGGTCGTTGTCAATTGCGGTTGGTGAATCGTTCGCTGGAGAGCGTAGGATGAGACCTGTGCTGCTGTTGAAACTTTCACGATAATACGTCCATCCTCCTCGATTTCTAAATAATGTGTCTCTCCGAGGATGTTGGGGTTGGTCGAGGTCATGGTTTCGATAACATTGTCGAGCAGCACCTCTTGGTTATCGCTTTGGAAATAGAAATCAAAGCGAATTGCGTCTGAAGCATGATGAAGTGTTAGTTCGACAACCTCTCCGCTGCTGACCGTAAACCCATAATACTCTTCGGCGTTTAATTCAACGGCACCCGCATCGAAACCAAGTGTTGAGTAGTTTCCTTCTGTAATTGCCTTAAGATTACCACGGTGCATGTCCAAACATTCAATCGGGTCCGAGCAACGATAGGAATCAACAAGGTCCATGCTCGATTCAGGGCTCGGTCGCTGATTCACATGACTTTCATCTTGAACAACAAGAAAGGAGGTCGACACGGTTTCAGTGGACGTCGAACGTATGGTGATGCTCACCGAGAGATTCTCAGGTGCTTTGTAGGTCACCGAGGTGGCAGATGTAAGTGTGGTCTCTCCTGCTTCAAGTTCGACTTCACATGTGCCGCAACCGACATTAACGGAAATGATGGTTCCTTCTTCAACGTCCATTGTCTGCTGATAGACTTCCGCTTCAGAAAGACTGATCATTTGTATGCGACCATCAACAACAAACGCGTCCAATGGTTCTTCTGCATGGGTGACTGGAAGAACGCTCAGAAGAACAACACAGACAAACAAGGTTGCTATCGAGCGTGTTCGTTGCGCCTCACCCTCCATAAAAGCGGCTCGTAGGCGTAGTCTTTCAACACTTTCTTTCCAATCGGTGCCATCCTTGAAAAACCAACCACCTCAGCACAAGCCATGGCAGAAGGACTTGGTCGTACAGTTCTTCATCGCCATCGATATGCAAGGGTTTGGGGGTTAGGAGATCGTTCGTCTCCGGCTGTGAAGACACCTGCTTTCATTTCGACCGAAGATGACGATGAGGCATGCAAAAACATCGCTGCTTTCCACTGCGTGCAAAGCAGGACCATACCAGCGAAAATTACAATCTCGACAAAGCATTGCCTCATACCACCAGCATTTGACCGATTAGGTCCTTCAATGGAAGCATCGGTTGGTCATGTATTGCCACCTTCCTTGGATGAGGCAAATGCAGGTGAATCGGCTGACACCGGCCCCCTTCTGCCTGTTTCTTGGCAACGATTGCATCATGACCCATCGCTGTTGAACGATGATTTACAACCCAGCATTGTCGTCTTGCTTGACGCAGTTCAACTCGCAGCCCAACCTGGGAAACTTGTGAAAGCGATTCAAACACTGAAGCACCGATTTCCTGGTGCGCTTCTTTGGACACCTGGTCTTGGCGGACCGGATAATGCTGCGGTTCTCGCTTGGTTTGGAGTTGATCTATTCGACACGAGCCGTGTTCGACTTGCAATCAGTACAGGTCACTTACTCACCTCCTTCGGTCCCCGGCTACCTTTGGATGGTGAGACGCTCAACACGGATGTAGCATTGCATCATTATCATCAAGCAATCCGTTCCGTTCAGTCAGCGATTGAAACGGGGACGTTACGCCGCCTTGCTCAACAGCAAAGTCTGAACAGCCCTCGATTGGTTGAACACATGCGCCATTTCGATACTCTAATGCATCCAATCGAAGATGTGTTACGTGCCCACCCTGCGGGGATTGATGCAATTGAATTTATGGCACAAGAGAGCCATCTCGACTTAGAAGTCCATGCTTGGGTTGATTTCATGATGCACCGCTACACAGCACCAGAAGGGCTCGACCACACACTTGTGCTACTCCCATGCTCTGAGCGAAAGCCGTATCGTCTTTCAAAATCTCATCGTAAATTTATCGAAGCCATTGGCAGCAATGGTTGCCACGAAGTTATGGTCACATCCCCACTTGGACTTGTTCCAAGGGATTTGGAGGATGTATGGCCAGCAGGTTTCTACGATATCCCCGTTACAGGCGATTGGACGAGTCAAGAACTCGAACGAATCAAATCAATGGTCCAATCACTTCTCGACCGTCATGCCTACCGATGCATCATCAATCACAGTGGAATTGAACTTGATATCGAAGGATTTGATGTAATCGATACGCGACAGGGGGAATCCTCAGGGTCCCGAACATCGCTGCAGCGATTAAATGAAGCGGTCAAACACAGCAAAGAGGAATTTGATCTTCGGCGGCGGAGAGGAGAATCCCTAAACATGGATCGGTTCAAGAGTATTTCTCGATATCTCTACAACACCGACGGTTGGCTTGAAGGGTGCCGAATTCGGGGAAAACCTCCCCGATGGCGGATTGAAAAAGACGGTGAGCAAATGGCTTTGTGGTTTTTTGATCGTGCAGGTTTTGCATTTAGCAAAGGAGCAATTTCGTCTTTGTTTGAACACAAAACGCTACCTTGCGTTCGACTCAAACCCTCGATACAATGGAAAGGAGACCTCCATCTCGGAATCATCGATTCGTACGATGGAAAAATTCGAAGAGGTCAAGACCTTCTCGTGCTACAAAACGAGGAACCGGTTGGACTTGCGAGAAGTCTTGCACCGGGTTGGGAATGGGCAGGCACGCCCGGACGATTGGCGAAAATGCATCAGAAGCGATGACCGGAAGAAGCGATGTGGTTAAGAAGGGTAAGCAGGTCGCAAGATTGCTCCGAGTGGTCCATATGGCACGAATGTATTCATCACGAAAAGGAAAAAGTGGTTCTACGAAGCCGTTCATGACCGAGCCATCCTCCTGGTCAAACACCGACGTGAAGGAGATTGAATCTCTTATCGTCAAGTATGCAAAGGAAGGTATGAGCACCTCGCAAATTGGACTCGTTCTACGAGACAAGCACGCAGTTCCAAACGCCCGCCTTGTTCTTGGCAAGCGAATTGGAGCAGTCCTTTCAGAAAACGACCTCGGAGGATCATATCCAGAGGATTTGATGAATCTCATGCGACAAGCCGTTGCAATCATTGACCACTTAACGACCAATCACCGTGATTTGCACAACAAGCGTGCGCTTGAGATAACCGAAGCCAAGATTCGACGACTTGGTAACTACTACAGGGCTGAAGGTCGCCTTTCTGCTGACTGGAAGTACAAGCGTGACCAACTTCGACTCATCGTCGAGTGATTGGGAGCATTCATTTGTCTGGGGGTTAAGGCCCCTTTGGGACGGCCATGAAGGACTTGAGATCAGCTCCGTTTTTCATGCCAATCGATGGTGTTGTGGATGATGCGATTTCATTTCTACAATCCAACTCGTTGATGCTGGTCGCGACTGCTGATCTCCACTCAATCCTCGCGCTGGGTTTCTTGGAATCAGCCCTTCTCGACAAGGGTGTTTCGTACTCGCGCAGAATTCTCCCACCTTCCTCTCATATTCCACATGATGAGACGAGTTTCATTCCCGAACAAGAGGGTTCAAGCATCCTGTTCATTGATGCCTTCAGTAGAATCGAAACCCCGCCCAAGGACGCATTCCTCCTCGCTTCGAAACATGTCGAGGTTGAATTCAATCATTCGACGACCAAGCGAAGAGGGAGCGTTGATGTTGTCCTGCAATCCTCAGCAATTGCTTTTACAATCGCACCAAAAGGAGAGCGAACAAAGCGTTGCCGACCGTATTCAGGATGTGGACAATGGCTGATGGAGAGTTTGGATACGACCATGGACCCGATTCACACGATGATTCGAGATTTTCTTCGAGATGAGGGCACGATTCAAGTTTGCCCGTTGCCAGAAGTCGAAGATGCATCTGTGGATATGATGCCTCTGGCCTCGCCTCGAAGACTTCAACGTCTCCAAAAGTTATGGAAAGACATGGATGCGTCCGCAAGGGCTCAGGCTCTCTCCGAATACAGCCTCCCATTGTTGTCGAGTGAGGGGCTCTCCACAGCGCGTTTGGAGGAACTCATCTGGAAGCGAATGAAGATTCCAAATACGGCAACAGACCTAGCAACGGTACTCCATCGTTTGTTGAAGAAGTGGCCACAAGATGCTGATGATGCAGTTATTCATGCTGGACGATTGCTCGATGAATTCCTTAGAACTGGCAGGCTTGCGTCATCGACGGATTGAAACATCAAGAGGTACTGGGATTAGCATGGCGATTGAACGATTATTGACGGGTAGCATTCGGGAACGTGTCCAAGACCTTATGTCAACGGAAGATCTCATCATCGAGTCGTTCAAAGACATTGTCAAGGATGAACTCAAAGCTCACATCCGCAATAAAATTGAGGAGGACCCCGATCTCCATGCTGAAATTAAAGAGGCGGTGAACTACTATTTCCAACAAAAGGCACGTTCGGTTTACGCAGAACTCAAGGCCACAAGGGCCGCAACCCGACTTGGTCTGCGTCTCTTACCAGATGAACTTCAAGGCGAAGTGGGTGAGGCTCTGATTGGCTTGTTTGAGAAAGAACTGGGCGCAATGTTGGATAAAGCCCTTTGATAAGAAAACAAAGATAGTTTCGCTCATTTTGGCGTTGGTGTTATACGCTTCCTAACAGAGCGCAGGCTGGGGAGAGAATGCGAGGGCGGGTCTTCTTTCTGCTGAGTTGCTTCATGCTCTCACTCTTGGTCCCTTATTCTCCAATTGCGACGTTTGCAAGTGCTGAAGACACCAAAGTATGTTGCGATGCCTCCGAGGTAGACTTGTACCTTCTTGGTGACGGAAACAAGCAGTTGTCTCCTTTTGATGGATTGCTCTCAGAAACGGCCACTTCCGTATCCTTTGAAACCTCAGTTGCATCTGCCGAACAAATCGGGAAATGGGAACTTGAATCTGCATGGCCTGGCACGGTTCCAGACTCGACATGGACCATCGAATTGGATTACGAAGTTTCTGATGCTGGCGGTGCTAATCTCAACATGTCTGCAACAATTACCATCGGAGGTTCGTCATTCACAGCCTTCTTGGGTGTTGACCAATCGTTCATCGCACAAGGCACTGGAACGATTTCCATCGATGTACCCGTGGAAGAAGTCTCAGTGAGCGGTACCTCAGAAATTTCAGTCACAGTGAGCGCTCGGACAATCGTCTTCAGTGTGCCTGCGAGTGGAGCGAAGGTGGAATTTCTTTGGGGTAGCGAAGATCATGCATCCTCACTTCGTGCTGAATTGCCACTCATCGATCTGACACTCGACGAGCCGGTGGTTGAAGGCGACATGGTGTACTTTGCTGTGCGTATTGAATCGCCATTCGGAATGGAAGCATTGGTGTTCTCAAAATCAATTTCCCTCAAAGTGGATGGTGTGACGATAGATGAAGATCCCACTGAGGTACTTGATGGCGAAGCTATCCTTGTGATATGGACTTGGGATGGTGCATCCGGTGGTAAAGAGACTGTGAATGTCTCCGTATCTTACGAATTACAAACAGGAATCATCCTACAGGGAGCGAGCGATTTCGATATTGAAACCTTTGACGGAACCGGAGAAGGCGGTGGTTATTACCCACTGAATGAACCACTTCGAACAAACGGCAAAGGCTCGCCTCTTGATATTTCCATCACAATGGATCTTGAAAAGGAAGGATCTGATTTGCTTCTCGAACAAACAACCATCTTGACAATCGAAGGTGAGATGGCGTTTTGGATTCGATGGGGACTCGATCATTTGGGTGACGATACAATTCCGCTCTCAACTGTGTTGAAGAATATTGACGGGGGCAACATTGGGGACGATGAACGAGGAAGTCGAGTCATTGAAAGTGCGGAGATAAGTCGCTTTGAGAACGAAATGGATTCTTACTACATCACATTCTTTCAATTTGGCCTTGGTCTAGAGTCGGATGAGATTATCGGCGATCTCGGGGGAGCCGAATCCTTCGCAATAACACTTGATTTGATGGGAGAGGACCGCGTTCGAAATGCACCTTTGAAATTGAGAATTGATTCCCTCACCATAATGAGTTCCGGCTTGGATTTCAGAATGTTGAACAGCGCGTTTATGACTCCGCAACCCTCGCCGTTATGGTCAACGTATGACTTATTCATCTCCATTAAATCGAGCGCTATGTCTTCCTTCTCCTACATTGATGTAAAACAGAGTGATGATGTGAATGTGAACTATTGGCGATTCCCATGGGGCGAAGCTGCGACCATTTCGGCTTCTGGATTCACACAATCGGATAAATTCACCATCGACTCAAAACCAACGACATCGATTATTCACGCCCCGATCGGTCTTACTTCCATCATGACAATCATGTTAGCTGGTGGATTATGGTCTGCTTTCCGGATGGTTTCGAATCGATCAAAGTATCCGCTGATGATTGAGATGATTCTTGTACCGGTGGTTTTCTTGCTGCACTTTTCCGCTTTCGAACCGCTCTACATCCTTGCTTCGAGCGGAGGTATTGTGTTCATTTGGTGGGCTACAGCAATCATCTCTCCAAGAACAACTACGGATAGTAAACCGAGTTCAAAGCCACAGATCATTGTTGAAAACTTCCCAACAATCGCTTGTCCTCAATGCCAAACCTCGAACCCAGTTACCTCTGATTTACGTCCGATTCGAATACAGTGCGATGGTTGCAATCGCATCATCAAGATTGTCGCTTAGTGTCAAAACACTCATGAACAGTCACCTCTAGCGGTGTTTATGAGCGAAACCGTTGCCGATTTGGAACTCGATGATGAACACGTGACAATTGGATTGGAAGATACGCTTGTCGAAGGATGCAAGCGCCTGGTGAGTATTCCATCTGGAATCCTTGTTGTTCTTGACGACGAAGATCAAGTAAAGGGTGTTATCGGCCAACGCCAGATGTTGAAAGCCATCGGAAACGGTGTTGACGTGACCGAAACCACATGCAAGGAAGTCATGGAGATGGACGTGCTCAAGGTAGCCCTATCCGATTCAATTGCAGATGTCATCAAGTCCGTGAATGAGCGCATGCCGCAAGCTGTTGTCGCAGTCGACGATTCTGGCGCATTTGAAGGATACTTTTCGCCGGATGATTATCGTCAGGCACAATCGATTCTATCTGCGAATCCTTCGCTCAGCTCGCTTTAGTTGCATTTTAGATTCGAGGGATTAACTTTCGTTGTGCGATCACTAGGGCCCGCCCCATTCCGATAAATCTCCAATGCCTATACCGCCCCAACCTCCGCTCATAATGGAGGCTAGCATTAAATTAAGTACAGCAATATACATCAATCCTGAAATTATCAGAACTAAGACCGAAACAGTGAACACTTTGTTACCCAAAGCGAAGAAAAGATTTCCAAATAGGAGTATGATTATAGAGCCATAGAAAAAAAACATATTATTTGCATTGATTCCAATTACGAGGAATAAGAAGGACATGATAATAAGCACTGTGCCAAAGAACGCCGTTGAATCTCCATGGTTCTCATCCTCCGGCAAATCGATGGAGGGTTTCCCTGACTCGCTTGGGTCAGCCTGATTCCGTCCGGATTTATTTTTGTTTAATTCCGACCCTTGCCCCTGCGTTACGGAGTGTGGTATATCCTTTTCATCTGAATCAACTTCTGTTAATCCCCCGTCAGAACCATCTTCCATGATGTGATAAACTCTGCAGTGGTTTAGTTTATATTTTCGCCTACAAAACTACAAAGCTAGAGGTAATGAAAATACGCTAGAGGTGCAGTCAAAACACGCCTGCACTCCTCAACGAAAAGAAAGCAATAATTCCACAAACGATGTAAATCAGAATGCCAATTGGACCTCTCTTAAATTTTGAAGACGGCTTGAATCCGAGCACTGGTTCAACCCTTTCTGCGAGGTTTTCTTCAATTTCTCCAATTGACTTCATGTATTGTATCACAACTGCTCAGAATTTGAACATTTTCCACCAACATTTCTTTTTGATATTATTTCCTCATATCCATGGGGAACCAAATCATGTTAGTATAGATTATATCTCTAGATTAACTGTGTTTACACATGAGCAAAACTCTAGACTTCTATGCTAGTGCTTTTTCTCCTGAGAGTTTGTATGGTTTTTACCACATTGTCGCTATCTTTTCGATGTTGGTTTTGCTTTGGATGTTCGGCCTCTCCTACCTCGTTTACAAAGCAAACGCTGATTCACCCGAGAATCGATTTATGTCCGTCTTGTTGTTTTGCGAAGGCATCAAAGCCTCGTTTTTGGCGATGGAAATTTTTCCTTATTCGTCCCCGTGGCAGGACTTGTGGGACGTTCTTTTTCCATTGAAAATGGAACCGTTTATCTTCGCACAAATCACGAGCATCTTCCTCTACCTTGCCTTTCCGGTGTACTACCGCGTGAACCTGCTCAAGTTCCTGCACACGGACAAACTAAAACGGACCGTTTGGTTTCTCGCACCGGTCCTTGGTCTTGCGGTTTGGACGGTTCTTCGGACACAACCGGGGTTCGCTTTTGAAAACGCCTCTTGGATCATCTGCACCGAAGCGGGTGTGGAGCCCACCATCCAAAATTGGTGGGGTAGCATCACCGATCGGGTCTACGATTATCGTGATTCGATCGGCACTTGCTCTCGACCGTTTGACAAAGCGGTGGTGGACGAGCCTGATGGATTGTGGATCATCGTCATGCTCGGTCCAATCTTTTCACTCATTGCCTTGTTCCTTCTGAGGGCATCTATGAAGCAGAGCCAGCGGGAGAACGAGGGTGAAACGACGTACGGTACATTGCCCTCTCGTTCACTCTACGTCGGATTTTTGGGCAAGGTGATCGGTCAAGTCTCGTTAATCGTTATTCTTCTGGCGGTCATGCAACCCCTGAACGGAGGGGTGTTTTTCGAATTTGCAGACAGCATTCGCGTTCAATACGGAGCCGACCCAACGACTTCTGAGCGTATGCTCTACTTCATTTGGTGCTTCACCCTCGTAATCACACCCGCTGCGATCGGGTTTGAAGCCCTCATGTTTGTTCATGCAACCTTGAAAGACACCGTGTTCGGAATCGACTCGAATTTGCGGACGACGTTTACCAACACCTTGTTCACCGGACTTGGCGCCTTGTCCTTTGTGTTCGTCAGCGAGGCCATGGAGAACGTCGTCGGTTATGGAATGCTTGGCGGTGTGGGCATCGGTGCAGCCATCATTTTTGGGCGACGGCCAATTCTCGGCTTGATCGGAGCCGTTTCAAGCAGATTGATTCCCGAGGAATATTCCCCTGGCGAGCTGAAGTA
>MDSY01036431.1_pt1 | contig 10575 bp, 9 predicted proteins | sample 811131 | NCBI WGS metagenome assembly MDSY01 (sample SAMN05326643, study PRJNA326480) | marine metagenome | isolation source: seawater | place: Atlantic Ocean: South West | collected 2010
GGTGTTTAATTCAGTATTTTGATATGTTTTATAGAAATGACCACTTAATTTACGAGTAATTGCTTTTGAAACAATATAGGATTCAGTTGTTTGCATCAAGATAAATGATACAGTAGTTATTAATTTTCTTATCATTTTATTTTTATAATAAAATATTTTTAAATACTTAAAAATAAAATTAAATTATTCGTAGTATATAATGAATAAATTTAAAATTAGGTTTATTTTTTTAGGTCTTCTTGGTGTTGGTTGTAATAGTTTTAGATTAAATACTATTTCACCTGCAACTATTCATAAAATAAATGAAAAGATTTATGAACAATATGATAGATTAGGAGAATATAAAGAATATTTTGAACCTAATATGTTTTCAACGATTCATCATATAACCGATAAACCACACGACGTATATAAAGAACTAACAAATACAATAGAAATAATGAATCAAAACGTGGGTAAGGAATCCGTAAAACTGATCTCATCTGCTTTGCCTCATGTAGACTCAATAGGACATCAAATATTGCATGCGAATAATGTTTACATTAATAATATTTTAAACAATCCTAATATTCCTCACGACATTCAAAAAATGTTAATATTAGCAAGTATTAAATTAGCACAATATGGAGATGATATGGGTTCGGAACTGTTAAAGTTATACTATAATATAGTTGATAGTTGTTTATAATAAAAAATAAATATTAATATTTAAATATTAATATTTATTTAGAAGTAATGGCATTTTTACATAAATCTCTCCAGCTCTCTTTAAGAAAACCATCTCTTATAAATATTCACCGACCTTGCACCAACCTTCGTATGACCTTGAAGAACCCCTTTCCTGGATTAGATATTGGAATTCCTTTAACCATTTTTCAAAATACTTATACAACCTTACATTATGGAGAAGATATTATAACATTAAAGCTAATTGCATTGCAATTTTTATTAGGGTATTATGCATATGGTACGGATAGGTACAACGATGCGATAGAATATCACATGACTCCTTATAATACAACAAAAAAGGTGCTATACGAAGATATTTATGAAAACCAGATATTAGTTTATAAATCATTAATGTTTTCCTATTTAAGTATTTTAACAATTTTACTTTATGACGAGAATTTTGTATATAATATTCCATTTGTATTTATTTTGCAAACTTTAAATACTTATAAAAAAACAAAGCCAAAATTAGGAGTATGTAAGCCGTTATATATATCTATTATGTGGACTTTATGTGCGGTTATTATTCCGTGTGTTTTGCATGATCACGATTACAGTATATTTAACTATCCACAGGATTATTTACCATGTACATTAACACTTTTTGCCGCAAGTAATATTATTGACAATAAGGATATAGAAGAAGATACAAAAAACGGAATTAATACAATACCTGTATTTTATGGAAAAGATAATTCAAATTATATAAGTATCGTGGCACTTATAGGTTCATCAGTTTTATTGGGAACCAATCCTCATTATTTAGATAATGTATTAGGTAATTCATATCTGGAAATACAAAATGCAGCTATTTCTTATTTACCATTTGTTATTAATGGTACTAAAATAATATAAATGGTATAATTAATATTAATAATAATGAATATTTTTAATATTAATTTTAATGATTTAAACGATAATTGTGGAATTTGCCAGTCTCCATTAGATGGTAGTGGTAATCAACAAATATATTGTTTAAAAGATTGTCGGCATCGTTTTCATACGGACTGTATTATATCCTGGTTTAGAACTAGAAATAATCGTTGTCCTTTATGTGGAAATAGTGGTATTAACCATTTAGAAAACTTATTTGGACATTTCGGAACTAGTGTAGAAGTTGCACCTACAAATAGTATTATTAGACGCAGTTGTTATATGAATGACCAGCATAAAGAACGATATGAAATGCTTATTTCATTCAGTAAAAAAAAGGATGCTCCTATTATTTTAAAAAAACATGTAGAAAAAATAAATAAAGCAAAAGAGAAATGGAAACAACATAAACGTGATATTAAAGAGTATAAAAACAAAATACATAATAACATTTCTATTAAAGAAATTCAAAAAAAAGAAACTCAATTAAGACACCGCTGTTTTAATTCTTATAGAACATACAATACTAAAAAAACAAGTTTAATTAATTTACCTATTATCCCTTTAATTATTCCTCAATATATTGACATGGACTAATAATAATATTATCATAATCATCTTTAAATTTTATTGTATCTTGGTCTAGTATGGTTAAATGATTTATATATCTGTATATTCTATTAATATCTAATTTTGATATTTCATATCCTTCAAACAATGAAATTGTTTCATCTTCTTCTATATTTTTATTTTTTAATTTATTGAAATATCCCAGCATATCTTTTTTATCCATATTTAATTCTTGACAAAGTAAATGTATAAAAACCATGTTATTATATTCTGTTGAATATTTTGTTAATACTTTTGTAAACCTTAGTTCGGACGGATTATATTTTATTTTATTTTTCATTGTTTCGTGTAATATATAATTATTGTAAAATGTTTTTATTAAAGAACTCATTTCATTAAACTGCCATATTTGTTTTTGAAATGTTATTCTATCTGTGTAATCTGCAAAACAAAAATTTTTTAATATTTTTAGATATAACTGTATTGATTTTTTTTTGTCATATTTATTAAATAAATCAACCACATTTTCGTGCCATAAAAGAGCTACAATTGTTCTATCCGTTTCATTTATCGTTATTCCATGTTCATTAAATTTGTTTTTATTTACAATAAGTTTATATGCTACGGTTTTTGTATCTTCACTATAAGTTTTTTTTTGAAATATACTATAAATATCATGTATGGATAATATATTTTTATTTTTTTCATAAATATTAAATATCATATTTAATTTTCTTAAATCATTTTGTATATAATAGATAAGTTCATTTTTCATGTATACTTCTAATCTTGGAAAAAGTATATTTATAATAGTTTTTAATTCTTCTACCTTTGGGTCTTTTAATTCAATTATTTCACATACTTTCATTAGTTCTTTTATTTTTTTATCGATCTGATAATTTCCTATACATATAATTGGAATCATGGTTAGGTCTTCTAATTTTTGTTTCTTTGTTTTTTTAGGTCTTATCAATTTTATTAGTGTGTTTAACCCTCCTTTATCCCCGTTATTCATGCCATCTATTTCATCCATTATAATTGCAAGTTTTCTCTTTTTTTTTTTAAACATACTTAAAACATTTGTATCAGGCATATTATGGTTTGTTATCGTGTCTATAATTGATTTATTTCTTATATCACCTGCATCATATAATATAACATCATACTCTAATTTTTTTAATATAGAAGAAATAAGATAACTTTTACCAGTACCCGGATTTCCAAATATATATATACCTCGCTTTATATTTATCATATTTTTATTTTCCTCAAAATTTTTTAATAAGGATATTATGTGATTTTCAATATCTATTCTATTTAAAAGTTTTGTAATATCTATTTTATCCATTAAAATATTTAATTATACTATTATTATTTTTTTAACTAATTTAATGTAAAAATAAATACGTTATCGTTATAACAACATATTTATTAATCGGAATTTGATATACCATCCCAGGATACTCCACACTGATGTGCCCATTTTCTTTTTTGACTGTCTTTTTGTTTACTAGTTAATGAATCGGTATCCGACAATTCAAAGGATACTTTTGGTCTATTTGTAGAACTATCACTGATTGAATAAGTATAATTATTGCTAGCATCATTAGTAAAAAGACTAGAATTTGTTTGTTGTTTCGTATCATCAGAATCCACACTATCAAACGTATAATAATCACTGAAATCGCTGCCGTCTATATCGTGTGAACCGTCGCCGTCATAGCCCGTATATTGATAGTCATCACTTGTATCTTTATAAACTAACCATGTATTAGGTGTAGTATTGTCATTACCAGATTGTTCTATAGTACCCGTTGTATCATCAGCATCCCAAGCATCGGTCTCTGCATAAAAACTTTTACATTTTGGATCAATTAAATTATTTGTATCTACGCATATATTTCTACTTACATCTCCATCAAAATACGTTTCAGTAGTCCAAGAATCTGGACACGGTGAAACAATCGGAGGCCATTCATTTGTTTTAGCTACTTGTGTCAAAACATAACTAAATGCTGCTAAAACGCCAATTAATAATAATATAGCTATACTTAATACTACAATTTCAAATGTATCCATTGTTATATAAATTATTTATATAATTTTTTATGTTATAATTAATATATATGAACGGTCGTGTAAACATAGAACAACCTGCTACAGATGTTTTATTTAATTTAAAAGATAAAATTTCAGTTAAATCTAGTGATTATAGGGATGCCTTGACTGGTACCATTGTTAAATCTAATTTATCTAATGCTTATTTTTCTAAAGAAAATGTAGAAATTATTCAAAATGGTATAAGAGCGGGTGTATATAATCTTTCTAAAGGTTCTTATATTATTGCACCACAAAGTGTAGATAATATAAAAATTATAATGAGAAGTATATATTTAGATAATTGTTCTAATCTTCCAAATAATATAACAGAACAAATACAAGAATTAAATGATATAGTATTAGATTATTGCATTCCTAAAGTATATGGTGAAGCTAAAGGTTATCTAACATATTTACATGACGTAAGTAATTTAGCAGTACCTATTCAAAGACCCATATCATCTGCATATAAAACTAATACTTTACAACCAGACCCATTTATTTAATTTGTTAATAAATTACTAGCACTTATTGCTTTTTTAATTTCATTATTATCTGAATAATGCTGTGAAACAGATAAAATGACCTTTTTTCTTAACTCGGGTGTATTCATAATTACATTCATAACATATAAAGTAGTAAGACTTTCTATTTCTTCTTTCTTTTTTTCTTTATATTTCAATTGAATCTCTCTGTAAAGTTTCATGTAAAGCAAAGTGGTTTGTATTTCTTCTTTATCCTTAAAATATTTGTCAAAGAAATTTGTAATTTTTTTATCCTGCATAATTTCTGCTAAATCTGTAAAGAACGGATTATTTAGTAATATTTCAAAGTTTTCATCATATTCTACCATATTTGAAGGATTATAAATTATACTATTTGAGCTATCGCTCGTTATAAGAGAATTAGGAAAATTTAGTGTTTCTTCTTTTGGAAAAAATTCAGACATATAATTATTATTAATTTTTTTTTATTATATTTATATAATATATAGATGGTTAAAAGAGTTAAAACGCGAACACGCGGTACACGAAAAGGCGGCATGTATGGGCCTTCCTACCAAGGCAACACCGGTATTTTAGGCAGTTTAAGTAATGCGGGCAATTACCTTAGAAGAGGTATAGGCAGCTACGGCCACAGCATGCCCCACAGCATGCCCCACGGCGCGTATCCTGGGGGCAGTAAGCGTCGCACTAAAAGACGTAGAGGAAAAGCAAAAAAAAGTAAAAAGAGAGGAAAAGGTAAAGGTAAAAGTAGAAGAAGAAGACATTAAATTATCAGAATCTTTAAATAAATTTCACTAGTTTAACAATAATTAATACTATAAATTTAATTATTGTTTTTTATTATTTTATTTTTTAACAATCTTTTTCTTTTTAATAGTTTTTTTAACAACTAGTTCCATCATAGCTAATGCACGTTTTTTCTGATAATCTTTATACGAAACTTCAAGTTGTTCTAATTCAGATATCCACATATTTTCAATAGTTGTATTTTTTATAATATTTAACTCCAACTCTTTATCACCTTTTTCTTTTAGAAGTTTTTCTATATTTTCTTCACTTACGCTATCCATAGGCATTTTTACTAAATACTTATATTCTTCATCGCCTTCTATTTTATCATATTGTTTTTCTGAAAGCATAATACATATAGAATCTTTTTTCATATTTCTAAGGTCAATCGTGCCACTAAGTGTTTCTTTAATATATTTTGCCTTATTAGAAAGAATAATTAGTTCAGATTCATGTTTATTAATTAAATATTTTTTTCGTTTTTCATACATGCTAAATCTAGTAGGAAGATAATCTTCTATAATATCTTCTGCAGTTTTATACAATTTCAACTGTTCATCTTTATCAAATAAATGCATATTCGTTCTAGTATTTGTAGTATACAATTTAAAATATTTTTCAACACCATTACAACCATGTTCTGCCTCTGAAGATTCCAGTTCATTTAATCGCCCATTATGCAAAACTACCGTAATATCTATATTTTTATCAGTACAGAGTTCGGTAAAATCCTTTACATAACCCTTTTTTTTACCTTTTTTGTTATCAACTAATCCTTCTAGAAATCTTTTATAATCGTCAGTCCATGTACCGATAGGCAATTCTACAATTCTAATAGTATTAGAATCTAATTTTTCATATACACCTTTAATTAAATATTTTGTATCATTTATTTTTGAAATTTGTCCTTTAAATCCTTCATAATAAGGCAATAGTTCTTTAGTATATGAAGTATTCTTAAGTTTTGATGTTATATATTTAATAATTTCTAAAGGATTATAACACATAATTTCAGTACTAAATCCTGTTCCGATACCCTTTGAACCATTTACCAAAATCATAGGTATAATGGGTGTATAATAAATAGGTTCAACTGAAGTGCCATCATCATCTAAGTATTGTAGTATTTTATCATCAGCCTCGGGATAAATAAATCTTGTAATTTTATTTAATTGTGTAAATATATATCTTTCACTTGCACTGTCTTTGCCTCCTGCTAATCTGGTTCCAAATTGACCATTAGGTAGTAAAAGATTAATGTTGTTTGAACCTACATAATTTTGTGACATATTTACAATGGTTCCATTTAAACTAGCTTCACCGTGATGATAACCAGAATGTTCAGATACATAACCACTAAATTGAGCTACTTTAATTTCATGGACAAGATTTTTCTTAAACGCTGCAAATAACGTTTTACGTTGACTGGGTTTCATCCCATCGATTCCGCTGGGAATAGAACGACCACAATCATATTTTGAAAAGTGTTTCATTTCTTTATGTATAAATTCTTCAAATGATACTGAACTATTATTTGTATCCAGGCAATCACTGCGATTATAATTTCCTAGCCAACCTTTTCTATCTTCAGAACGTTTTTTGTTGAAAACCATATCAATAGCATCATCACTACTGTCAGTATGCTGAAAATAAACTTCTTTTTTTTGTTTAAAATATTCTTTAAATTCTTTACTAGTACTTGTACCAAGTCCTTTATAATATTTAATTTTCCATCCTTTTCCATCATTATTTGCAATTTTCCATTCTTCATATTCCGCGTCATTATAAAATGTTAATTCTTTAGTTCCTTTTTTAGCCTTTAGAATAGGAGTATTCATGAATCCGATAACATTTAATTTAGATATAGATGGCCACAAACTTTGAAACATATTTATTCCTAAGCCCTTAATATGGGAGCCATCTAAATCCTGATCGGTCATAAATAAAATCTTTCCATATCTAAGACCTTTTTTAATATCTTCAATAGAATCGTATTGTTTATCCGTTTCCAATCCTAGAATTTGTTTAATTTCAATAAATTCTTTATTTTCTCCAATTCGCGCAATAGACTCTCCGCGAACATTAAATAATTTGCCTTTCATTGGATAAACACCTATAAATTCTCTATCATCCTTTACTAGCCCTGAGATAATACCTGCTTTTGCTGAATCCCCCTCACAAAATATAATAGTACATTTAAAAGATTCATTTGTTCCTGCTTTATTGGCATCTACCAATTTTGGAATTCCCCGAATACTTTTTGTTTTGGTACCATCACTTTTTTTAACATCTTTTTGCTGTTTTACGGCCGTTAGTTCACATGCTAAATTCATAATACCTAATTGTTTTGCAGCCTTTTCAATAAATTTATCACTAACCGTACATGATGAACCAAATTTTGAGCTAGGTGTGCTCATAAAATCTTTTGTTTGACTTTCAAATGATGGATTTTCGATATCGCATTTCAAGAATAACATAAGTTGTTCTTTAATTGTATTAGGCTTAACTTCTATCTTTTTCTTTTGCAATATGTATTTTACTAATTTTCTAATAATTTGGTCTCTAATATATTCAACATGCTTACCTCCTTTTGCAGTACATATACCATTTACAAATGATACTTGTGAAAATTCTTCAGTAGGTGATATAGATAGTGCATATTCCCATCTTTCATCAGATTGTTCGTATACACGTTTATTTTCATCTTTTGAACCGATATACATATCAACATAATTCTGAAATGTTTTAATAGGTATAATTTCTGAATTGTACTTTACTTTAATATTCTTAGCAGTGACCGCAGAAATATCGTAAACTCTTTTAATAAATAAATTTATCATATCCCGAGACAAATTTTCTAGACCCAATCTTTTATAATCGGGTTTAAATGTAATTCTAGTATAAGGCTTACTATTACAGGTTGTAATGATTGGTGCGGTTTTTTCGTCTAAATTATTAAGATATTCTTGAGTAAATTTCTTTTTACGTATATGGTCAACGGTTTCTATTTTTCCATATGTCGACCATATAAATATTAATTTTGAACCAAATCCATTTTTACCACCAACTATTTTTTTTTCTTTTTTATTATAATTTGTACCGGTTCTAAGATGCGCGAAAATCATTTCAGGAATCCATATATTATACTCTGGATGCATTGCAATATCTATACCATTTCCATCATTCATCATAGAAATTGTTCCATCATCAGATATATTTATTTCTATATTTGTAAGTGGTATAATGTTTGGTCTACAACTTTCCATAGCGACCTGCATTCTTATTGCGTGGTCCCTACAATTAACAATTGCTTCATCAAATAATTTATAAAGACCAGGATTTAACATAATTGACTTATTAACTATCTTTTTATCGCCATCATATACATGGGATTCAGTTTCAGTACATTCTACACTTCCTACATAAGTGTCAGGATTACTTAAAATATGTTCAATATCGGTCTTCATTTGATATGTTTCAGCTAAATTGCTATTATTGGTAGGCATAATGATATTTTACATTTATTCTTTTAAATTTTTTTCAATTTTATATTTGAAAATACAAAATAGTTCTTTCACTACATTAATATTGTATAAATATTTTAATTCACCTTCATAATATGTATATAAAAATGGAAAAAAGTGCAATAATGAAATATTATATATTTGTATAAAAAAAAGTTTTCAAAAGTTTTTCTCAGAAATAGCAGTTTTTAAGAATTTTTGGTCAAAATTTTCCAAAATACTTTTGAAAAAAAGTTTTTTTTTTTTAAAAAAAAGGGATTAGCAGGGTTATGTAGGGATTTTTAAGTAGAGAGGCAAAAAAACCTTGTAGGGAGCTTATGCACTGCTGAAAAAAAGGTACTAAAATCACTTTTTTGAGCAGTTTTTTTCACTTTTTTTCACTTTTTTTGAAAAATGTGCCAGAAAAATTGTTGAAAATTTCAGTTTTTGTTGGATATCAAACGATATTAGATAACCAAAACAAAAATAAAAAAAATGGTGTTTAGAGCATCACCCCCCTGCGATTTTTTTGGCATTTTTGCGATTTTTTTTTTTCCACGGCGTGCTCAATAAGGCACTTATGTGCATATTACACTACTTGTTATTGAGCCCCTAGCTGCGATTTTTTTTAAAAAAATCGCAAGAGCAAAATGCTAACAAAACAATATGAACATGGTACAATGCTAAAATGAAATACAATAAGCAAAATGAAATTTTTTGAAATTTGCCAAATTTAGCACTTTTTAAAGATGAGACCATAAAGAATATAAATATAATATTTATGTATATTATATAAATGGAAAAGAACACAAAACAAAAATTATTTTGTAAAATTTGTAATTATTATACAAAAAATAAATATGATTTCAAAAAACATTTGCAAACTAAAAAACATTTAAAAAAATTTTCAGAATTATGTAGTAATACTGAGGACGAAAATGACAAATATTCATGTAGTGATTGTGGTAAGTTATATAAATACAAGGGTGGATTAATTAAACATCGAGAGACATGCCCCGCACGAAATATTGAAGAAAATGATGAATTTCAACAAAAAAAAGAGAAAGATATTTATGACGAAAAAATGCAAGAATTTATAGAAGCTCAAAATAAGAATATGAAATCCTTAGTAGAAACATTAGAATCTGCAGCTACATCAAATCAAAATGCAATAAGTAATTTAGCATCAAAAGTAGGTAATACAACGAATAATTATAATACAATGACAATAAATTTATTTTTAAATAAGGAATGTGCAAATGCAATGAATTTAACAGATTTTATAGAATCGTTAAAATTAAATTATGATGACTTGCAATATACCTGTGATAATGGTTATGCAAAAGGAATAACAAATATATTTGTAAAGAATTTAAATCAATTAGAGCCAACAGAAAGACCAATACATTGTAGTGATAAAAATAACTGTAATTTTTATATAAAAGAAGAAAATGTTTGGAGTGAAGATAAGATGAATGAAAAAATAGATAACAGTATAGAAACAA
>MDSY01069354.1_pt1 | contig 10575 bp, 3 predicted proteins | sample 811131 | NCBI WGS metagenome assembly MDSY01 (sample SAMN05326643, study PRJNA326480) | marine metagenome | isolation source: seawater | place: Atlantic Ocean: South West | collected 2010
ACAAATAAAACTAAATATATAAGTATTGATAGTAAATATAAGGATGATTATCAAGATAATAATACAACCAATAGTCATGCGGATTTATTATCAAATCAATTAAGCACGTCTAATTTCAATATTACTTTGCCTGAAAGAATTAGTAATGTAAAATCAATTACTATGACACATGCAGAAATACCGTTAACCTATTACAATATTTCAACTAACCTAGGTAATAATTACTTTAAGGTAGTTGAAATAAATGGTACTGAAACAATGATTTCTTTGGAAGATGGATTTTATAATGAAACAGAATTACAAAATAAAATAAATTCACTTTTAGCAGGAGAAGGTATTAATATAACTCTTACCATTTCTTCCGTTTCTAAAACAAGTATAGTAGCAACAGGAGGAACATATTCAATTCATTTTGATGTAAATAGTCAAGGAATTCATGATAAATATCGCATCAAATCAAAACTAGGATGGTTACTTGGTTTTCGTTTACTAAATTATAATGTTACTACTACGCCTATTTCTAGTGAAGAATTCTCAAATATTAATGGATCAAAATATTTATATTTAGCAATTGATGAATTCAGTAAAGGAAATCAAAATTCTTTTATGAGTCCTTTACATAGTTCTCTAATTAATAAAAATATTCTAAGTCGTATTTCATTAGATAATAATAATTATGGTCATGGTGCTATTTTACCAGCAAATTTAAATAATGGCTATTTAGTGAGTGACACACGTAGTTATAACGGAAACGTTGATTTGCAAAAACTAAACATTCAATTATTAAACGAAGACGGATTGCCTGTCATTTTAAATGGTTTAGATTTCTCATTCTGTTTAAAAGTTGAATATTTATAATATATTTAATTATTTACATTATTGATATAAAATTGATAATGTAAACTATTTATAGAGCAACAATATATACATGAGTAATAATGATATCAAAGTGGTAAATTTTGATCAATTTGCATATACAAATGATGAACCTATTAAAAAAAGATATTCATCCAGATTAAATACATCTATTTTATCTGAAGAACAAAAAATAGCTTATGAAAAATATAAACAAGGAGAGAATATATTTTTAACTGGACCGGGTGGTACAGGAAAAACAAAATTAATACAATATTTTGTTGATTATTCTCGGTATTATGAAGAAAAATATCAAGTATGTGCTATGACAGGTTGTGCATCACTTTTACTTCAATGTAATGCTCGTACTTTACATTCTTGGAGTGGAATTAAATTAGCAAAAGGAACGAAAGAAAAAGTAGTTGAATATGTAACTGGTAATAAACGTGCAATGAAGAATTGGAAACGTGTGAAAGTGCTTATTTTAGATGAAGTCAGTATGTTATCTAGAAAAATCTTTGAAATTATTGAAGAAATTGCACGACACGCAAAAAAAAATGAATTACCTTTTGGTGGAATGCAAGTTATATTTAGTGGTGACTTTTGTCAATTGCCACCAGTTGGTAATTATGGGGAAACAGATACATTTCAATTTTGTTTTCAATCACCCAAATGGAATAGTGTATTTTCGTTATCAAACTGTATTATGTTAAAAAAAATATTTCGCCAAAATGATATGATTTACGCAAAAATATTACAACATATTCGTCAAGGAATATTAAAAAAACAAGACTATCAATTGTTGAAAAAACGTCTGCATTTGGACTTTGATTCAGAACAACATTTTGGTTGTATACCAACTAAATTATTTCCATTACGTGCAAAAGCAGATCAGGTGAATAATGCTATGTATGAAAAACTCGATGGTAGTAATTTTACATTTGAAATAATAAAAAAAAACGACAACAATACTTTAGAAAACGGTAAACCTATACCTATGGAATTATATGAAAAATGTAAACGTCTTTCTCAAAATGATGTTGAATTAGAATTTGCTTCATTAACTAATAATATTCCTTGTCAATCTATTTTGCATTTAAAAATTGGTGCGATTGTTATGTGCACTATTAATTTAGATATGGACAATGGTATTTGTAATGGATCGCAAGGTGTTATTACGAAGATAGTAGAATCTAGTAACCAAATTATACCTTATGTTAGATTCTCTAATGGTATTGAAAAACCAATGCAACCACATTTCTGGCAGTCTGAAGAATATCCCACAATTTCTGTTGGACAATATCCGTTAATATTAGCATGGGCATTAACAATTCATAAAATTCAAGGGGCTACATTAGATTTAGCAGAAATAGATGTAGGTAATAGCGTTTTTGAATATGGACAAACATATGTTGCATTATCTAGGGTAAAATCATTAAACGGATTATATTTATCAGCCTTTGAACCAGAAAAAATTCAAACCAATCCTATAGTCATTGAATTTTATAAAAGTATTAGTTCTTTAGAAGAAATAAAGTAATTGTATAAATAAATAGTATACCTATTTATATAATAATGGTTGCAGCTAGTATATTACCCGTTTGTATTCATAATCGCGAATTATATTTTTTATTTGGAAAAGAAAATAGACTAGAAGATAGTGCAAAAGGCTGGTCTGATTTCGGAGGACGTGTAGAAAATGACGAAAGTATTTATCAAGGCGCCCTTCGCGAAGGAGCAGAAGAAATGACCGGATTTTTAGGTAATGAACATGAACTAAAAAAAAGAATTCGTAATAGTGGAGGTTATCATAGAATATCACATAATAAATATCATGTACATTTGTTTTATTTACCTTACGAACCAAAATTAGTAGAATATTACAATTATAATCACAAATTTTTGTGGGATCGCATGGATAATAAGTTATTAAATAAAACCAAACTGTTTGAAAAAATCCAATTAAAGTGGTATTCTTTAAGTGAAATGAAAAAACAACGTTTAGAGTTTCGCTCTTTTTATCAAGAAATTGTAGATAAATTTATTGAAAATGAGAAGGAAATAAAACAGTTTTTGCATGAAAATAAGAGAGAAAATATTGTAAAAAAATCATAAAGTTTATGTTATAATACTAAATAACAACTTTCCATTGTTATTTAGTAAAGAAATGAGGTTATACGTTAAGTAAAAAAATACGCAGTAATTGTATAATAGAGTAAATATGTCCAATAATTCTTGGAAACAATTTGGCGGTATTGCTAAGATGGAAGAATTTAATGTGATAAATGCAAATACTGTTGTTGCAGAACAGTTTGTATCAAGATCTACGCGTCCTATTTATCAATACCTTAATGGAACATTTGAGGTATCAAATGATTTATCGGCTGCAAATAATATCATCACAAGTGGTAACTTTTATTGTAAAGTAGATACGACCGTAAACAACAATATATATGCAAATCAAAAACTTTTTTTTGGGGCTGGTACATTTAATGCAATCACACCAGATTTGGCTAATGATTCCACACATGCATATTTATATGGAGATGCTAGTTATGTTGGTGTCAATATACAAAACCCCAATACTATTTTTCATATTACATCAAACGTACCTGAAGAAACAAATATACTTACCGTAGAAAGTAGTAATAATTATATACGAAATATTTTAGCCCAAAATAAAAATAGTAGAGGTGTTGTATTAGATGCAGATGATAATAGCTCAAATATATTTTTTCATTTAGATTCAAGTACCAATAAATTTAATGTAAGTGATGCAAATATTACATATTCAGTTGGTGGTTACTTATCAAGTCATTCTATTTACAATAAAGTGAATGCTTTAGAAAATGTAACTATTGATAGTTCTGGTGGTTACGTATTAGATACTTCTGGAACTAATACATTTATTGATCGCAATACAGGTAATATTAAGACAGATCTTTCTGGTAATTATATGATAAACGCACGTGGTGATTATATAGTTGATAGTAATGAGGTACAAATAATTTCGAAAAAAGCATTAACTCTCAATAGTAGTGTAGATATTTCTCTTCCTTCACGTGGTGTATCTGGAGAATTGTATTATGAACCATTGACCGTTTATGATGTATCTAATATTTCTTATTTACCTAATGCTTATGATATTTCTAATGTACTTACTGGTACTGCAATCGTTGGTGTGTCTAAAGATCCAAGTGCGAATACATTTATGCGTCTTGTTCCAGCAACTCGTTTACTAGGAAGTGCATATGGCGGAGGTGTATTTCCTAATGATACGAATCGTTCTATTAATGTTATTGGTTTAAATGATGCGTGTGGAAATTTAATTAATAGTCAAATGATTATTAGTAACAATAGAAAAGATAAATATTTGTCTTCAATTGGTTTCAATACATTTGAACCAAAATCCGACCAATATACTGTCGATATAAATGGCCCTGTACGAATATCTAATGGCGAAATTCAAACATTGGAAGAAATTAATTTTGAAATAAAATCTATTTATTTTCCCAAATCGCATCCTAATTATGGAATCGGTGTAGGTACACCAAGTACTTTAATTGATGACAGTACCAACCCAAAATATGACCAATATGTTGTGTATACAAATGATAGTGGATTAAACTGGCAATTATCTAATAAAGTATATGGCGATACTGATTTAAATATAGCCAATGTAGCTTTCAATGATGCTTATATGTACGATGCAACTTATGGTTTTATTGTTGGCGAAAAATCATATGTTTATTATACTAATAATGGAGGTGTAAATTGGTACCAATGTGTGCTATTAGGCAACAATTACTTTAAAAATCAAACAACAGTAATGGGTAATGTATTTGGTAGCACTCTAAGAATATTTATTCCTTATAGATACACCCAAGTAATTGACGATAGTATTACTAAGCAAATACGCTATTTTGATATAGAACTTTCTAATTTATCAACAACACTACATGGTTCAACAAACGCTTACCCTATCAGTAATACTGAAATTCAAAACATTTCAATTAACATAACTTGTTCAACATTTACCACCAATAAAGTTATTTTTGCAGGAAATGGTATAGCCGTTCTTTTTACAAATGATAGTAATACTAATGCTCCGGGTACACCTATTTACAAAGAAATAACAAATGTATACCATGATATTTATGCTCTTCGTGACGATCTAATTATAGCAGTTGGTAATAATGTAATATCTTATTCAGAAAATGAAGGCGTTACCTGGACAACTATAAATATTTCAGATACATCTTTGATTAACAATAAACACAATATTAGTAATATTGTTTTGAAAAATGTCCATGCAGTAGATAATAGAATTGTTGTTGTTGGAGAAAACGGCATATTTGCCTATTCTGATAATGGCCCTGGAAAAGATAATTGGAAAATAGTACCAGATTCTATGTTAAATTCATCTGGTATTGCAGAAAGAATCAATGGTAGCAACAACGACCTATTTCATGTTTATATGAAAGATATTGAATCAATAATTATTTCCAAAGTTTATGAAAAACAATATAATGATGAAGTTGACAATAGTAATGACAGACCTGGAATAACCAAAATTCTTCATGTTTTTATTCCACCACTGTTTAATCGTTTGCAAAATAAGGTATTAGATATCAGCGGTAATATAAATATTGTAGGTGATATGGATATTTTGGATGGCGATCTTAGTGTAACCAAAAGACTATTTGCAAACTACATCGATAGCAATGATGATGGTACATTTCCCAATCATAAAAATTTATCTATAGGTGAAAACACACAAATAATTAATATTGGTGCAGTTATACCTGATGCAAGAAAAACAGAAGATTATTATATTCGTGATGACTCTAGTTATAACTTTATCAATATTGGTACGGTTCAACCTGATACTGATGTCAAGCCTTATTATATTCAATTGGGTAATTATCTAGGAACTAAAAATTCAGATGTAAGTCAAAATAAAATAGTGATAGGAGGTGCTACAGATGATCTTGTGTTTGGAGGTGGCGGGTTTGCAATCAAATCAGAAGCCGAATTATTAGTTACTAACAAAGTTGTACGTGTGAATAATGATACAACTGATATCAATTCATCTGCAGAGGCTGGATTATATATTTATGAACGATATTCGGATTCGGTCAATGATAACAATCCTAACGCTGGATTTATTCGTGTATCTGACGATAGAAGAGGCTTCAACTTTCGATCCACTATCAACAATTCCCATATTGTTACCCTAGAGACAGAAGATTTATCTTTGAATTTTTCAAATCCTTACAACACTGAATATGGTATTAATGATGTACAAAACGGCCTACTTGTATTGACAAAATCTGCACCAGAAACTGGTGGTGATTATTCTATTACTGTTAAGCCTGTAGATGTAAGTAACGTATTAATTCGCGACTCTGAATTATCTACAGAAGAAATGCAATATATTTTGACTAAATTGTCATTTCAAGACGATTTATCTTTAAATAGACGTCTTTACGTAAAAGACAAATCTATTTTGGATAATGATGTTTCTTTGAATAGTCGACTATTTGTTGGGCAAGATGTGTCTTTTAACAAACGTTTATTTGTACAAGAAAGAACTATCTTGAATGAAGATGCTTCCTTAAATATGCGTTTATTTGTTCAAAAAGATGTTTCTCTCAATAGTCGTTTTTACGTAAAAGAAAACTCTATCTTTAATGGAGATGTTTCTATCAATGAAAATCTATTTATTGGAAAAGACCTTACCATTGACGGAAACCTCTTTGTAGAACAATATAAAAATGAAACTATTATTAATACGACTACTACTAATTATTCACTTATTGTAGCAGAAGATTTATCGTTGAATGGTCGTGTATTTGTAAGAGATGAATCTTACTTTGAAAAAGATGTTTCTTTTAATAGTAACTTATATGTTGCAGATAAAATTGGCGTAAATATTCATGATCCAACAGTATCTTTAGACATTAGCACCAATGATGCGTTGAAATTACCTACTGGTACAGATACACAAAGACCTACATTAAGTACTAGTTATTATGAAGGCTTTATTCGATTTAATAATAATCATTCGTCTCTTGGGACGGGAGAGTATAGTTACGAAGGTTCGTTTGGAGAAAGTACATGGAAACCGTTAGGACAACATTGGAAAGGTGTTATCGATACTGATGGTGATACGTATATTACTGCCGAAGATAGTTACAGTTTCAACAATAACGATTTGAAATTCTATACAACGAACAATTTACGAATGAGTATCGATCAATCTGGTAATTTTGGTTTTAATTCCGTTCCAACTAGCGATATATCTTTTAATATTCATGGTTTCACGAATGTAGACGGTAGTTTAAATGTTACTGGATATTTAACGCAAGACAATGTAGCTGTTTTAAATGGAGAAGGATCAAATATATCACTTAATGCTAGAATTCTGGGTAATCATAGTGGTAACGATGGTATGTATATTGGTTACAACCAAACATCTGATAACGCAGATATACGTTTTTACACGAATGATAATTTACCAAAGATGGTAATAAAGACTGATGGTGATGTTTCTATGAATGGCAAAGTTGTTATTGATGGCGATGTTTCTATGAACAGCAATGTAAGTGTTAAGGAAAATTTATATGTTGGAGTGTTAAATCCTTTAAGTGGTAACAGACTTGATCTAGGTAATAACAATCTCTCTTATAATTATCTAGTAGATGTTCCTGATGAGAAATCAAATATTGAATCTATACCTGTTGGTGGTATTATTATGTGGACTAATCCTGATAAAATTCCAACAGGGTTTTATATTTGCGATGGAGGTCAATATACACCAGGTGTTAATCCAGCACCTGGTTACGACGACGACGAAGATGGCAACCCTGCACTCGAGGCTCGCAAAACATTTACAAATTTGGTTGGTCAAGAACAACCAATTCCCGATTTACGTTCTAAATTCGTTATTGGATATCATGAAGGCGACCCTTCTTTCGGAACAGTTGATGTTAGTGGCGGTTCAAATACTATTACTATTGATAATTTACCACCTCACACTCACGAATCTATCACTAATATTAAAGATGAAAATGGAAATAATACAAGTCTAACCTTAGGTGATGGTAATAAAGCCTTTTCTGGTGCTGGTGGATATAATATGGGTTATGGAGGTAATTCCTATCTAACAGGAAACACAGGTAATAATAAAGCGTATTATCAACCCTATTACGTAATGATGTTTTTAATTCGTTTTACTACACCTTTGACAAGTGATGTTGCATTATATGGTCGTAATATTTATCATGTTCCTAATAGATTAGGTATTGGTACTACCTATCCTAGAGCCGAACTAGAAATTGGAAAAAATATTAATCGTTTCGCTCTAGGAACGGAATCTGATTGGCATACAGATGGAAGTAATTCACAAGTTTTAATTAGTGGTTTAGTAGGGAATGAAACCAAAGATAGATTCGCTATTGGGGTTGACCATAATCCAGAGATTGGAAATAATTATGCTTTCTTACAAGCTGCACATCATGACCCTAGTGCCAATATTGTTAGAACCTCTAGAAATATTAGTTTACAACCGAAGGCAGGAAATGTTGGTATAGGCCTTACTGAACCAAATACAAAATTAGAAGTTGCTGGAGACATTTCTGGAGGTGTATTTTATGTATCTCAGTTGGGTACTCATAGACCAGATGGTGTTATTGATCTAGGTTCTAACATAATCAATTACGATAATATATATAATAGACCTGATGCAGCTGCAAATGTTGAATCAGTTCCAGTTGGTGGCATCGTCATGTGGAGCGACGTTACTAGTATTCCACAAGGGTTTTATGTTTGTGATGGTGGTTCTAAAGTATGGCAAGGTGTTAACCCGCCACCGGGTTCTAAAAATGAAGATGGTACTGATAGAACAACACCTTATACAACCTTTACTAATCGCAATCTGGTTGACACCCCTATACCCGATTTACGTTCACGTTTTATCATTGGATATGACCCAAATGACCCATCTTATAATGCAATTAACAAAACTGGTGGATCTATTAGTTTGTCTCCAGATAATATACCAGCACATAGTCACTACTCTGCACAAAATCATACGGTTGGAGATACTGATTATTATTTAGGTCAATATAATAGTGTAACCACACATGCATCAGGTGGGAATTATATTGGTGTCGGTGTTCCAGGAACTTCCATTGATGATGCCTATACAACAAGTGTTACTGGAGAAGGTAAACCTTACAGTCCACCGTATATTACTATGTTATTTATCATTCGCGTTAAAGTACCATTAACAAGTGATACACAATTACACGGAAAAAATGTATATTATGTACCTCATCGTTTGGCGGTTGGTCTACAAGAACCTTTGGGCTGTATGCATATTGCAAAAGATGTAAATCCAGAAGATGTAAATACCACCACAAATTGGCATACTGACGCTAGTAATTCACAATTAATTTTAACAGGTGGCATTGGAAGTATACATAAACGCTTAGCTCTAGGTGTCGATACTACCGGAGATTACACATTTTTGCAAGGAGCCAACCACCCTACCACCGTAGACGGTAGTATTGTTAGTAAAGGTCTTAGTTTGCAACCGAAAGGAGGCAATGTAGGTATTGGTATAACTAATCCTGGTTGTGCATTAGATATTAATGCAACAGATGCTATTCGCATACCTGTAGGCACAAATACCGATAGAGATTCATTCACACATCAAACAGGACAAATACGTTTTAATACTGAAACTAGTCAATTTGAAGGTTATAACAATAGCAATGCTTGGCAAGGCCTTGGTGGCGTGATTGATGTAGACCAAGATACTTATATTTTGGCTGAAAGTGCTCCCAATGAAGACGAAGATACATTAACTTTCTTTACAGGTGGTAGTCAGCACATGATTATAGATGAAAATGGAAATGTAGGTATTGGCACTACGAGTCCTGGTTCAAAATTAGATGTAAATGGTTCTATACGTGCTGGATATGATTCAAATACAACCTCTTATTTTGGACGTGCGGCTATAGGGTATAATTCAAGTTACAGTGATTGGATGTGTTTAGCACATGTTGATAGAAACAGTGGAGGTAATTATGCAGTTTTGCAAAATAGTAGTGGCAAAACAGTTGTGAATGCATCAACTAATCAAACTATAGATTTTAGAAATAACAATAGTACTAAAGCCTATATGACAAGTGGTGGACAATGGAATTCTGTTAGTTTTAATGCTACCTCAGATTTACGTTTGAAAGAAAATATTATACCATTAACTAATTCTTTATTAAAAATTAATCAATTGCATGGCATCAACTTTACATGGAAAAACGATGAAAAAAACATAATGAATGCAGGTTTAATTGCCCAAGATGTTGAAAAAGTCATTCCAGAAGTTGTTGATACAGCCGAACATGAAAATGAAGAAGGATTTCAACAAAAATCTATTAATTATGATGGTTTGATTCCTTATTTGATAGAATCTGTCAAAACGCTCTCTACTGAAAAAGATAATATGCAAAAAGAAATAGACAGTTTGAAAGCAGAAAACAAAGCCATGAAGGAAAAAATGAAACAATATGACGAATGGTTTGCACAATTGATGAATAAATAAATATTTCAATATTCTTGATGATAACACTATTATGTTCGGTAAAATATAAAAACATTTATATACGTATTATATAAATGTCTCTTGATAGTTCTTTTAATATTACCTTAGAT
>MDSY01010196.1_pt1 | contig 10574 bp, 9 predicted proteins | sample 811131 | NCBI WGS metagenome assembly MDSY01 (sample SAMN05326643, study PRJNA326480) | marine metagenome | isolation source: seawater | place: Atlantic Ocean: South West | collected 2010
AAGACCCGCACGATGCTCTACGAATGCGTATCATCAGCAGCCCTCATACTGCGTGTGTGTCTTGCGTTTGGTGGCACAGTAAATGGGAGACAGCAAAACTCTGCAATCTGACCCGAGGAAAGATAGGAAATGCAGGTGATCCTGAGACCGGCAACCCCCTCCTCAACCTCCAGAAGATCAGCGTCCCCCTTGCCGAGATTGCTGGCGGTAATATGCTGAATGGTTTGGACGAACCGATTTTCCAATCTTTCAGTTTCTTCATGGAGAGCCGTCTACCATGCTTTAACCCCACCGCTTTTGTAAGAAAGACCGGGTGCGGCCTGCAACAAAATCAGGCAGTTCCCCAAAAACCTGATAACCGTGGCGCTCATAGGTGGGCATCGCCTTCGGGTTGAACGTGTCGATATGGGCTCCGATACAGCCGCGCGCCCTGGCTTCGACTTCGGCACGATCCAGCAGGGTGCTGGCGATCTTACGCCCTCTGAAAGCATGATCTACCCAGAGCCACCGGATATAGAGCCATCCCCAGGCGCTATAGCCTGACAGGCCGGCGATCAGCAATTTATTGTCGTCTTTCGCCAGAACGGCTAGGTTTTGCTTGTGTGAGGATCCGACCTCGCCGGAGTTGTATTCGGACAATGCCCGCCCCAGCGCCTCGACATCGCCGTCATGCTGATCAGTCAGGTGAAATGCGACATTCATTCCACTGGCTCATATTGGGCAATCCGGCCACCGCAGGTCGGCACCGGCACGCCTGTGGTCGAAGAAAAGCTCAGCGGCAGTCCACGTAAGGATCGGACTGCGAGAAAGGCAAAGCACTCTGCTTCAATCGCGTCCCCGCGCCAACCAACCTCCTCGACCGGTACTGCTTGGACGAACGCCCGGAGATTAAGTTCGCCCATCAGGGCGGGGTTTCGGCGCCCGCCGCCACAAACCATAAGCTTTGCAGGGCGTGTTGGCAGAATATCCAGCGCCTTTGCGACCGCTGCGGCGGAAAATGCGGTCAACGTTGCAGCGCCGTCTTCGGTCGAGAGTTCGTTCACCCAGTCGTGTCCGAAATCGAACCGGTCAAGGGATTTTGGGTAGGAAAGATCAAAATATGGATGGGTGAGTTGCTTGTTCAATAGTGCTTCACTCACCTTTCCGCTACGAGCTAGCGTACCGTCGCGGTCCATGTCGCCCATTCCGCGTGATCGAACGAAATCATTGATCGGGGCATTGGCCGGGCCTGTGTCGAAACCCGCGATCGAACCGTCGTTGCCCCGCCAGGTCACGTTGCCAACGCCGCCAAGGTTCAAAATGGCAGTGCCTTCATCCGCGTCGATACCCGACAGAAGGGCTGCGTGGTAGACTGGCGAGAGCGGCGCACCGTGGCCTCCTGTTGCCATATCAGCACTGCGCATATCACAGACGACGTCTGCGCCCACTATCCGTGCCATTTGTTCACCATTGCCAAGCTGACGAGTGGCACCTAGGCGCCCACCCGCCGGCGCCCGGTGTAAAACCGTCTGTCCATGAAAGCCGACCACGCCGACGTGATGCATGCTCAACCCCGCACCTTCGACGACCTGGAGCACGGCCTGCGACTGGGCCTCTGTCAGTGCATGCTCGGCCTTAGCGAATATTGCCGGCTCTACGCCCTCAAAACCCCAGCCTTGCGCTTCCTTCAGAGCGCGCTCAAGCATAACGTTGATGCTGTCGGGGTAAGGCAAAAGTTCGTAGGCTCCAAATTCCTGGACATGAACGCCGTCGGTCCTGATCAGGGCAACGTCGATATTACCGTCTAGGACCGTACCTGTCATCAGGCCCACGGCCCATATAGGTTTCATCGTCTCAGTCCCTTTCATATAAAGCACGGCCCACAGCCCGGCGAAGGTCAGCGATACCGCTTTCAGTGTGGCGGCTGGGGTGGACGCGGTTTGTAAGCAGCGTCCAGGCGTGCCCTTGCGCAAAATCAATCCATAGCCCGGTGCCGGCAAACCCGGTATGACCGATAGTGTCGACAGAACAAGCGTCCCCACCAGACCAGCCCTCATGCGGAAGTTCCCAGCCATGCGCACGCGTCGACGACAGAGGTGCGCGTAAAAGTCGTGTATGCGCGTCCCCGTTCGCGTCGCGCGCCAGCAGTGCGGCGGCGAAATCCAGAACCGTCGCGGCCGTGCCGAAAAGCCCCGCATGACCCGAGCCCTGAAGCGCATAACAGTTTTCGTCATGCACCTCGCCACACATGACACGCCCCCGCCAACTGCAGTGTTCCGTGGCTGCTGAAAGCTCTGCGGGCGGGAAAAAGCTGAAGCCGAGCCCAGGGTTCATTTCATGGATACGACAGCCCTCGATCTGTTCAAGAGCGATGCCAAGCAGAATGAAGTTGATGTCGGAATAGACCGGCGCACCTTTTTCCCACTCGCGTTGCAGCACGAAGGCGCGCAACCGGTCGGGATCATCGCCATAGGTATAGATCGGTTCGACCGCCGGAAACGGGGTCTGATGACCCAGACACTGGCGAAACGTCACCTGCCGCTCCCATGCACCAGCATCGTATTGGCGCAGATAGGGCAGGACCGAGATGAGCGGCGCATCAAGATCGATCATACCCTTGGCTGCATGCCCCAGAATTCGCTCTGTGGTGAATATCACCTTGGTCAGTGACGCAAGGTCAAACCAGGTTCCATCGTGCATTTCGCGTGATTTCGGAGAAATCTCTGCCTTGCCAGTTGAACAGATTTTGCGGCTGCCCGCCGTGGTGACTGATGCCAGCACGCCGCCGGGAATACGACTGCAATCCACTGCAGCCTTAACATGGGTAAAAGCAGAATTGAATCTCATCGCGTCGCTCTCTCAAGCCTCCTGGCGGTACATGTGATCTTCTCCGGTGGTCGCCCAGGGGCCGGGGTCCGGCTCCCAACCCAAAGGCCGCAACAGCGAGGGAATAGCCCGTGTGTCGATGGAAAACTCCTGGTGGCGGCGATAAATGCTTGGCACCGCCTTGATCAACTGGCGGGTATAGCTATGCTTAGGGGCCCCAAGAACCTCTGCCGCGCCGCCGATCTCGACGATCCTGCCGGCATAGATCACCGCGATCCGGTGGGCGATCCGCTCAACAACGGCCATGTCATGCGAAACAAACAGATAGGCCAACCCGAATTCCTGCTGTAGGTCGACAAGAAGGTCAAGCACACGTGCCTGTACCGAAACATCCAATGCCGACACGGCCTCGTCCAGAACCAGCACTGAAGGGTTCAGCATCAATGACCGCGCAATGCACAGCCTCTGCCGCTGACCGCCAGAAAATTCGTGCGGATAGCGTGTAAGACTATCGGACGGCAGTCCGACCCGGTCAAGCAATCCTGCCATCCGTTTATGAGCTTCGGCATTGATCTTGTGCCCGGATGCCACAAGTGGCTCGGCCAATAGTTGTGTCACAGTCAACCGGGGATTAAGCGACGCATTGGGGTTTTGAAACACCATCTGCACCGGCTTGTCAGTGCCGTCTTGAACCGTACTGTCGGCCTGAATATTCCCGCGAGTCGGTTGTACAAGGTCAAGGATCGCGCGTGCGGTAGTGGACTTCCCTGAACCGCTTTCGCCGACAATGCCCAGCGTTTCACCACGATAAAGCTCGAAAGACACGCCCTCGACTGCGTGCACGTTGCCTGTCCGGCGACGCAAAAAATCCGAACGCACAGGAAAGCGCACTGTCAGCTCATCGACAGAAAGTGCTTTGGTTTTGGTCCCCTCATCCTTGCGCTGCATATCGCTGCGCACCGACTTGCCGTCCGAAAAATGCGGAACCGCTTCAAGCAGGTGACGGGTGTAGGGATGTTTGGGCGCATCAAGCACGTCGTTAAGAGCGCCCTGCTCAACGACTTGCCCGTTCTGCATTACCATCACGCGGTCGGCAAAACCTGCGACCAGACCGATGTCATGGGTAATAAAGATCAGCCCGGTTCCGGTTTCGCGCTGCATCTCTGCCAAAAGCCCCATGATCTGGGCCTGAATTGTCACATCAAGCGCGGTGGTCGGTTCGTCAGCGATCAAAAGCCGCGGGTTGGGTGCAAGCGCAATCGCGATCATCACGCGTTGCAGCATCCCGCCGGATAACTGGTGCGGAGCGCTGGACAGGATGCGTTTGGAATCAGGGATGCGCACGCGCTCCAGGGCCTTGCGCGCGGCAGCTTTTGCCTGAGCGCGGGTCATGTCCTGTTGGATCCGGAATATCTCTTCGATCTGCGTACCGATGGTAAGCACGGGATTGAGCGAGGTCATCGGTTCCTGAAAGATCATGCCGATCTGCTGGCCGCGAATTTGCTCCAGCGCTTCCTCATTGGCCCAGACAAGGTCCGATACACCGCCGTTTGCGTCGGTATAGTCGATGGTTCCCCCAATGATCTTACCGCCGCCGAAATCGACCAGGCGATTAACAGCCATTGCGGTCACTGATTTGCCAGAGCCGCTTTCACCAATAATCGCCAGGGTCTCGCCCAGTGCCAGGTCAAAACTGACCCCGTGCACAACCTCGTTTTCTTCGGCGCGCGCGCCAAACCCGACGCGAAGATCCTGAACGGACAAAAGTGTACTCATGCCAATGCCCTCCGGGTTTTCGGATCAAGAATATCGCGCAAAGCATCACCCAGCAGATTAAAGCCAAGAACCGCGAACATCAGTGCGATGGCGGGCATCAGCAACAGCCATGGCGCCATTTCCATCAGGTTTCGTGCATCCGCCAGCATCAGGCCTAGCGAAGCATGCGGCGGCTGGGTGCCAAGGCCAAGAAAGCTTAGTCCCGCTTCGGTAACCAACGCCCATGCAAGCGCCAGCGTAATCTGTACGGTCAGCGGGGCGACAAGATTAAGCGCCATGTGGCGTGTCATGATATAGTGGCGGCTGCTGCCGAATGTCCGGGCTGCATCGAAAAAATCGCGTTGCTTCAGCGACAGCGCCGGCCCGCGCACAACACGTGTGAAAATCGGCGTATAGACGATGGCGATGGCCAGAATGCTGGCCCAGCCGCTTGGTCCGATAATTGTAATAATCAGCAAGGCCAGCAGGATCGCCGGAAAAGCCAACAACACATCCATCAATCGCATTACGGTGCCATCCCACAAGCCGCCGAACCAGGCTGCCGTCAGACCCAACACCGTTCCGGCAAGGCTGGCAGCACCGACCGACAGGAATGACACTTTGAAAGATTGCGAAATCCCGATCATAAGACGGCTAAGCACGTCGCGCCCGAAAAGGTCGGTTCCGAACAGATGCGCCTGACTTGGGGCCTGCAGGCGAGCGATCCGGTCCTGTTCAAGTGAGTCATATGGCGCCAGACCAAGCTCTGCCAAGATCGCGGCAAACAAGAAGACAGCCACGATAGTGAAGCCGACGCGTCCAGAGGGGTGGCGCGCGATATCGCGGAGAATCTCGATCATTTCGATGCACTCCTAATACGTGGGTCAAGCGCGGCATATGCTAGATCAACCATCAGGTTTACGATCATGAAATTGAATGCGATGAACAGAACCGAGCCCTGGACCAGCGCGTAATCACGTTGCAGGATCGCATCAAGCACGACCCGGCCAAGCCCGGGCAGGGCAAAAATCTGTTCAACAAGAACAGCCCCGCCAAGCAAATAGCCAAATTCCACCCCTGATAGTGTAACCACCGGAATAAGTGCGTTTGGCAGTGCATGGCGCCAGATCACCCGACGGCGCGACATACCTTTTGACCGCGCGGTGCGTACATAATCCTCGCGCAGGATGTCCAGCATGGCCGAACGTGAAATCCGGATCACCGCCGCTGCAAAGGCCGTACCGAGGGTCAGTGCAGGCAGGATCATCTGGGCGAGATTGCTTAAGGGGTCTTCGGCCAGAGGAACGAACGTCCCCATCGCGGGAAGAACGCCAAAACCCACTGACAAAACGAAGATCAACAGCAGACCGACCACAAAACCCGGCGTAGACTGGCCGATCATTGCGATGACCCGCACAGAAAGATCGGCGACGCTGTCTTTTCTTGTCGCGGCGAATATCCCGGCTGGAAGGCCAATACCCAACGCGATCACCATGGAAAGAACGGCCAATTCAAGCGTCAGCGCAAAATGTTCAAGAATGACTTTCATCACGGGTTTGCCAAAGGTCGTGGATATACCGAAATCCCCTTGCAAGACCCCGCCTAGCCAGCGCGAAAACTGAACAAGCCAGTTCTGGTCCAGGCCAAAATATTCTTTTAACGATTCGCGCTGTACTGGTGTCAGCAAGCCCGATTCGGTGCCAAGCATCGCGGTAATCGCGTCGCCCGGCACCATTCTGATTGAAACGAAAACAAAGATCGACACCCCAAACATTACCAACGGGAACACAAGCAAGCGTCTTAATGGATAATTCATGATGTGTCGGCCTCATTTTCAATTGCTTCAGGTTAGTTTGACATCGTAATCGCGCTCAAACCAAAGAGCGATCCTGTCGGGGTAGCCTCAAATCCCTGAACAGCATCCTGGGCTGCGGCGTAGGTATATCCGGTGTAAAGCCAGATCCAGGGCGACATCTCGGCGAGGTGCTTGTCAAACTCGGCGAAGATTTCGCGGCGCTTAGCCGGATCGGTTTCTTCGCGTCCCTGGATCATCAGGCTGTCCAACGTATCGTCGATATAGTTGGCGACTTTTTGCAGGTTGCCCGCTTTGGTCCAGTAACGGTTATACATCGTGAATGGATCCGGCCGACCGCCGTTTAGCGCAACTGCCATGTCAAAATCGGCATTAAGCCATGCGTCGATATAGACGTTCAGCTCTTTCATCTGGATTTCAAGCTCGATACCCACTTCGGCAAGCTGTGATTGGATCACCTGCGCCTCAGCCGCTGCGGTCGCCGGTTCGCCAGTGGCCGCCATGATCGTGGCCGAGAACCCATCCGGATAGCCCGCTTCGGCAAGCAATGATTTTGCCTTTTCAACATCACGCTCATAGCAGAAAAGCTCGGATACTTCAGTTCTGTAGGCGTCCATCGTCAAAGGCCCGGTTACCGCACCCTCGCCCAGAAGGGCGGTATCAAGGATATCCTGACGGTCGATGGCACACGAGATCGCCTGACGCACGCCAAGTTCACTCAGGATATCACGCGAAGGGTTCAGCTGTATGACATGGTATGACAGCACGGGTTTTTTGATTAACTGCACGCCGGGCACATCGGCAACCAGAGTGGCAACAAAAGGATCGTTGATCAGTGCGAAATCAATCTGATTTGTCCGCAGAGCCGCAAGAATGGCGGTTTCATCCGGCAGCACTTTGATATCGAGCCCGTCGATTGAAATGTCGCCACCAGCCCAATTCTGGTTGGCGGTCAGACCGGCACTTGAATTCGGGTTCCAGGAGCCGAACACGAAAGGTCCAGAGCCAATGACTTCGGTGCCAACGGTGCCCGCTTCGATGGCCTTTGCAGGAAGGATTGCAGAGTTGATAGAAGCCATTGCCGTCAGGATCGGCACGTTGGGATCAGAAAACTGAAAGACAACAGTTTTGTCATCCGGCGTCTCGATTGATGTGATTGATGTGAAGTTTGCGCGCGAAGCAGCGCCGGTCTCCTCATCAAGGATACGCTGGTAAGAAGCCCTGACATCAGCCGAGGTTACCGGTGCTCCATTATGGAACATAGCATTTGGGACGATTTTTATTGTCAATTGAGTCGCGGTGTCGTTGAACGTCCAAGAGGCCGCCACAGCCGGCACGATCTCGGCATCCTTGTCAAGACGCACAAGTGGTTCGTACATCAGCTCAAGAAAACGGATCGACGAAAATGCCGTCTGTTTGTGTGGATCAAGACCGGTTGCATCTTGTGACCAGGCCACATTTACAGTTTGGGCCGCAGCCGATGTGATTATAGAGGTCGTGCTGAGCATCAAAGCGAGGCCAATGGATGCCAGCGGTTTGATTAGTGGTGTATGTCGCATTTTTATCTCCCATGTTTGGATTTGGTGGATTAAATAGCCGGACTTGGCCAACTAGGTTTGCACAGATTTCCTCTGCATCGTATCAATGGCTCGCCTGAGAATCCCATCGGACTCTTGAAGGCAGGTTTGTGATTGTTCCCGATCGAAACCGGTGAGTTGCATGAAAATGGCTAGCTTCAGGTCTTGCCCGCTTTCAACCAGCAGCGCCTCGGCATCTTGCTGTGTGACACCTGTGATTTCGCACAGGATGCCAATCGCACGCGTGGTCAGCTTGTGATTTGATATCGACACGTCAACCATGAGGTTCTCATAGGTCTTGCCTATCCGGATCATTGCCCCGGTACTCAGCATATTCAGCACCATCTTCTGAGCGGTGCCTGATTTCAGTCTGGTTGAACCGGTCAGGACCTCGGGGCCGACCACCGGCGCGATCGCGATATCGGCATGGCGCGACAGGTCTGAATTGGGATTGCAGGTCAATGCTACCGTACCTGCGCCAACGTCATGCGCGTAATCCAGCGCTCCGATCACATAGGGTGTCCGGCCGCTGACCGCGATCCCGACAACGACGTCTCGGGCGGTAAGACCGATCTTGCGTAAATCTTTCCCACCCTGCTCGTGGTTGTCCTCGGCGCCTTCGACGGAATTGCGCAACGCATTATCACCGCCAGCGATCAGACCGACAACCATTCCTGAAGGCACAGAGAAAGTGGGCGGGCATTCCGATGCATCCAGAACCCCAAGCCGCCCGCTTGTGCCTGCGCCAATGTAAATCAACCGACCTCCAGTGCGAAATGCTGTCACGATACGTTCGATGGCCAGGGCAATTGCCGAGAACTCGCGTTCGACTGCCAGCGCTACGGTTTTGTCCTCGTCGTTTATCCGGGCAACCAATTCAGAGACCGGCAACAGATCTATATCCGTCGTCCGCGGATTGCGCGTTTCCGACACCAGTTCGAGTAGTTCAGCGACTGATAAAGCGTCGGTCAAAATACGGGTCCCCTTTGGCAGCTGACTACAAAGTTGGAATAATAATTTATTTTGTCAACGTATTTTTGGCATAGTTTATTCCTTGTTAGGTTTTGTTTCAGGCTATCATGAGTCAAATTTGTCAAATTGGCAAAAATGATACGTGTATCTAGCTGATAATATTTAATTTCTTCTGCTTTAGAAGGTAGTCTTGAGTTTTGTTGATAGGTTTCGAAAATGTGACTATTCACATCCGGGTGGAAATTTGGAATACTCAGTTAACTCCAATTCAAGGTGGGTCATTCCCGCAGAAGGCGCATGCAATGTCTGTTCTGATCATTCTCAATGCACAGCTTGACGCCTTTACAAATGGCGAACGACGTATCGCCGAATACGTGCTCACCGATCCCGAACGTGCCATTAAGCTGTCTTCGGCCAGCCTCGCCGAACAGACCGGCCGCAGCCAGTCAAGTGTCGTGAAGTTTTGTCAGAAGCTTGGATTTCGCGGCTATCAGGAATTCAAGTTAGCCGTGGGTCAGGCCACGGCACAGGCCTGGAACGCGCCCGCTGGTGTAGTGCATGGAACCATCGAATCCTCCGACAGCTACGCGACGACGGTTCAAAAGCTGATCGGATTGAAAATGCACGCCATGCAGCAGACGATTTCGGTGAATAGTGAGGATCCGATCGGCAAGGCCCTGGACGCGATCTGTTTCGCCCGCCGAATACAATTGGTGGGCGTGGGCGCGTCGTCTCTAGTGGCCCGAGATTTTGCCTATAAGCTGCAAAAGCTCGGCTACATGGTCCTGTTTGAGGCCGATAGCCACATCCAGATAGCGAATGCGGCCACGATGGCCCCCGAAGACGTAATGATTGCCCTGTCATATTCCGGTTCCAGCTTGGAGACCCTTCACATCGCTGAGACCGCACACAAATCTGGCACAACCCTGATTTCTCTGACTGGCCTTCAGCCGAACCGGCTAGCCACACTTGCCGATATTCAACTTTATGTGTTGGCCGACGAGGAAAAAGCACGCTCTTCCGCCATCACATCACGCGACGCACAACTGGTAGTGACGGATTTGCTGTTCATCCTTTTGGTGCAGAGAATGCCAGAATCGAATGATCTGATTCTAGCTGCAGAGCAGGCAGCCGCCAAATTGAAATCGTAGCGAATGCCGCGCCCGCCTAATTCGTCGGAATGGTTTGTTTGGTCAATCCATCACCTAGTTCGGGCGGGTTGACAAAAGGCCGCAACAGTCCACGTTCGATGCACCAAAGCGTTGGGTCGTTGGGTAGATATCGGGATGAAAAAAGGCTCCATTATCGTTTATGTTAATGATCAAGGGTGGGCAGCCAAGCGCGTTCAACGTTCAACGTTTGGCTTGGAGCCCAACAGCAAATGACTGACAAATTACCCAGCAGAAGCTAAACCATTAGAGATCGACAGCTTTAATCTCTGACTTTATTTTAAACACATGAAGCAATCAGTTCATGGGCTGCAAAAGAAACTCCAACGAGAGCAGCTGCACGAAATCTGGCTTCGCAAAAACATCAAAAGCTCAATTCAGCACTGGAAATGTCGTAATACCAACCGCCCTAATAATTGACCTTTATCCAATCTCTTTTGGTGATTGAAGTTATTCGTTGTGGATCGTTGGCGAAGAAGTTCC
>MDSY01083980.1_pt1 | contig 10573 bp, 11 predicted proteins | sample 811131 | NCBI WGS metagenome assembly MDSY01 (sample SAMN05326643, study PRJNA326480) | marine metagenome | isolation source: seawater | place: Atlantic Ocean: South West | collected 2010
CTGACAATATGGAGAAAGAAAAGAAAAGAGTTCAAAAAGAGCGTGATGCAAAAGCAGAAAGAGAGCAAGCAATACGTGCACGTAAAGAAATGAAGGATGAGATTCGTAAGGAACTAGAATCTGAAAAAAACTAATAGGGCAATTTTTGCCCAGAGTTTTTTTTGCCCCTTTTTTGGAATAAAAAGTTGATTTTCCCTCAGAGAGGGTCTGAATAAAATACCCTCTCTTCCTCAACCATATCACGTACAAAGTTAAGCACGTTCATAAACTCATCTACTGTATCACATTTCACTGTCTTCTTATCACCTCCATCTGAATACAAATACACTGTCCTTTTACTAGTGTCAATCACACACTTAGATAATAAATCATCACTCATAATAAACTCCTACTTATTGATACTGTAGATACTATTGTCTCCTGGATAATCATCTGATGTCTTTCCTTCATACTCAGGAATTAATTTCTCTATATCTTTTCTCTCTGCTATGATGTGATAGAAACAATCAACAGGCATACCACCCTGAGCTTGGAGATAAATTCTTTGTTCTATAGGTGATATTCTTTTGACTATTACATTTTGATGAGAACCATAAGCAGTAAGTTGTACTGTTATAGTTTCATAATCAATAAGTCCACTCCAATAAGCAGGTAAATCAATTACATTAAGTCCATTATTTACTCTTCCTCTTATATAAACAGCAGATTCTGGACCTTCTAAACAAATATGTCTTAATCTTTGACCATCCTTAGTAGGATGAGGAATATCAAATGCTTTACATCCAGGTGGCGTTCCTGATGTCTGAGTGATGTCTCCAATAAAGTGTGCATTAGTTGTAATATTCTCACTAACAGTTATCTCACCTGTCTGATCAGTGTCTCCTTCTATCTTCACATCACCCTTCACATGAAGAGACTCCTTAGGATGCTCTTTGGTATCTGTGTTCTGCTCAGTCCCTATCATTACAGTGGCAGTGATAGTATCATATGCCTCATCATCACCTACCTGTAAAGGACCTTCAATATATGCAGATCCTCTTACTAAATCAGTTCCTGTTCCTAAAGCTTTAGGATCTCCTGCACCTACATGTAGTTGTTTTCCACATTCAACGCTTGGGACTTTCATAATTACCTCCTATGTTAAATTTTTCTTAAAGAAATCGCCATATTTATTGGACATTTCCTTTAGTTTTTGTTCAGATTTGCTAAGGGTTCCTGCAAGTTCCCCAGCTACTCCTTCCAATTCTCCCGTTAATTCAGAAATTTCAGATGAAGTTGCTAATTGTTCTAATTTCTGAGTGATTCCAGACTTTTTCAATTCATTAGCTGCAGCTTCTAGAGAAGCAGGAAGATCCCTCATACTATCTTCTAGAACAGAAGATAACTTACCAGCCTTAGCTGATATTTTATCACTAGTTTTAGATCCTAGCAAGGCTGTTGCTCCATCAGCAAAATCCATGAGTCCTCCATAGACATTCATAGCTGCCTTTCCTACAACATTAACTTGATTTGTTGATGCTAATTTAGTTGAGACTGTGCTATCAATACTAATATCAGGAGCTTCTACACTAACTAATTTACTTGCATCTAATTTAATGTTTCCATTTCTTGAATCAGGATCAGTTGCTATTAGATCTATATTCTTAGCAGATAATTTAATACTTCCATGAGGAGCAGAAATAATAATGTCACCATTCTCAGCTTTGACAATAAATGCTTTAGGAACTGCTAAATCACCTCCATCCTTACTCTTAGTTCCTCTTATGTCTTGCCCACAATTTATATTAACACTACCAGGAGCATGTATATCAGTACTACCCTTTAGACCCTTAGAAACATCTCCATTAGTTCTCATCCTAATGTAATGTCGTCCTCCATCATCACCAGTTCTGACATAATATCCAAACTGTTTTTCTTTTATAATATGTCCAAATCTTATCTCTCCATGTTCATTTCCTATTCTATAGGGATGTTTATTAGTTGGTTTACTCATTAGATTTTACCTACACAATCTACAACTTGAATAACACTAGCAGGAGAAACTTGAGAAGGATCTTCTACTCTTCTTACCTTAAATGTTGGAACTAACTTAGCATTATATCCACTACCACTTTGAATATAAATGTTAGGATCATCTGTAAATCCACTTCCACTATCATCTACACATATTTTATTGATAGTTCCTAATGAATCACATCCACAGATAGATAATTTTGCTCCATTATTAGGTTCCACTACCACAGTGTCCTTAGAACAATCATAATTAAATCCACCATCAACAACATTAATACTATCTATGACAAGAACAACAGGATATTCTCCAGTAGATAAAGTAGGATCTACAGGTTTTTCTGGTGGAGGAGAAGGAGGTTTAGCAGTAATCTGAATACAATCTTCTCCACTAATAAGAATTACTTTTCCTCCAGGTTCTGTTACCTCATCACCAGGACATACTGTGATCACTTCTCCTGGAGAATAAGGAGTATCATATGATCCATCTGATCTTTTTATAGTGGTTTCATCAGCTTCTGCCCATGTTGTTCCATCTCCACCTAAACTACCATCCTGTTTGGTAATATATCCTGTGCCACTATCATTCATTATAACATCAACTACTTTACCATCTTCAATAACTGCTGTGCCAGTAGCACCTCCTCCCTTTCCACAAGAATCTTTGAAACTTACAAAAGGAACATCAGTGTATCCACTACCAGGTAATATTATATCTACACCTAAAAGAGTTCCAGCAGCACCTATGATAGCATTACCTGCTGCACCAGATCCACCACCACCAAAAAATTCTATAGTAGGAGGACCACATCTTAAAGGACCTACGTTACAAGATGCTACAGCATCACCTATTACATCAGAGAAATCAGCATTCTCCATTACTCCTTTAATACTAGATCCTATATTTTTAAATTGATCTATAGAATCTTTAATTCCAGCGGCAACTCCCTTTGCTTTACCTATTATACCACCAATATCTAAAGTGCCAAGAATATCAGGAGCTACAATTCCACCAGACTGACTCCAAGATTGAACCTCAGAGCAACTTGGAGCTGCAGCACAAGAGAGAAAAGAAAGAACACTACTAGCAACATCAGTTAGATCATCAACAATATCATTAACACCACCAACAGATGAAAGAAATGATTTGATAGGACCTAGAATAGCACCCACTGCACCATCAATAATCCCACTCACCTTTCCTAATAAAGAACTTACAAAATTATTAATAGCACAGAGAGGAGCATTGATAAGTTTGTTAATAGCTTGACTTAAAAAACTACCAACCATCTTAGAAAGATTAGCTGCTATATTTCCAAAGGCACATGAAAGATCATCAAAAGCTTTATCTTCTTTCTTCTTTGCTTCAGTTAATTTAGATATGGGAAGACTGCTATAAGCTTTTGCCATAGCAAAATTAATTTTTTGATTAACATTTTTTTGAATACCATCAGTTACTCTTTTAATTTCACCAGTAATATCTTCTGTAGCCTGATTCATTGCTTCAGTTATTGCGCCATCTATCTCATTAATATTCTTAAGAGCTCCTGTTACATCTACTTTAACATTACCAACCTTAGTAGATATTTTAGTCTTCCAATGTTTCTTTGCCTTTTCAAGTCTTTGCTTTCTATTAAGAAGATTTTTTGTAATGGTTTGTATTGGAAGTTCTCTGGTTAAATCACAACCATTACCTTTGGGTTCAATTTCCTCAACTTTACTATCAATATCAGCCTCTTCATCAGTTCCACTTACAATTTGATCTTGACCAATATTACTTTCTACTATTACTCCATCTGTGCTTGCTTGGTCTTGATTTACTGGAAGAATATTTCTAGAAACATCTTCGGAAGTAGAATCAACTCCACTCAATGGTTCAAATGGTTTTGGAGGTTCACCATCACCCTTAATTATATTATCTGGTTGGACTGATGAATTTCTACCTCCATCTCCTTTATTCTTTGATTTTTCAATAGATATTAATTTATCAAGTCTTTTCCATTCTGCAGAACCTATCTTACTTTCCTGTTTTTGTTGAGTTAAACTTTTACTATCAGTTCTAGCTCCAATAAACTTACCATCAGGATCATAGTAGGCATTAATCTCTCCAACACTAACAGTAGCTTTTGAAACTAATATCTTAGTATTATTAGGATTATTAAATTTAAGGTTAGATAATCTTTCTTCTTCTAAGAATTCTTTAGTATAAGTATTAATCCCTTTTTTAACTTCAGAGTTACGTTTTACTTCTGCATACTGATTGACACCAAACACCCCAGTGATGACAGGTTGCTGACCATCCTCACCATCTAAAAAGAATCCATAGACAAAGTTTCCTTGCCTAAGGTTAGGAGACTGTGAACATCCACCCTGACCTGATCCAGCAGTGACTGGAAATAAAACAGATGCCCAAGGCAACTGCTCATCAGAAAGATCATCTGCATTTGAAGGATGGTATCCTAAAATTCTAACCTTATATCTATAACCAAATCCTTGAAACTCATCATTAGATTCAGTAGGACGCTCAGCTATATTATCAATCCAATTCTTTTGCTTAGGAATCTGTCCTATCCACCAAAAGAATCCATCCTTACCTACAAAATTAGTTTTAAGTGAAAGATTTTCTAACATTAATCGTCGTATACTCTACACTCTAATGAGTCTGGGTGATTATCACAATACACTTCTAAGTGTTGATCTTCATGTCTGGTATGCCAATCATTAATCTTACCTTCATTAGTATTCACTTCTTCATCTGAGTGAGCATGGAATGCATCATTATGCATCTCTAAATCTGATTCAGTATATTCAATCATACCATGATTGATATGCTCTTTATGATCTTTAGGATCAAGATATACTTCATGATCTAGATCATGCTTTGGGGTTGGTGTAGTCATAGGATTTCCTTAAGAAGGTTTTCTACCAAAAGTATCTCTAACTAATGTTAGATTACTTGTAGTGTGTTGAGATGTCAAGCGATGACACACACTTGCTATCATATATATGCCACTACTTCTCTTATCAATACCAACACTTGTAGATGGATTGACTTCAGAAAAATCACAACTCACCAAGTCACCTGCTCTTAAACTAAAATCTCCTGCTATTAAAACTTTTATTTTAATAGAAAACAATTGATTATATCTCATTGTAGACTGAACCATCACCTTAGCAGCATCAAAAGTAGGTTGATCAGGGTGATCTTTCCAATTTCTCAACTGTTCCTTACTATTTTTTCCTTCAGGAAGTGTTCCTACATCAAGAATACGACTCATGATTCTAGATGGTTCAGATCTAACTGAAGAAGTTACAGAAGCACTAAAGTCATCCTTTCCACCATGCTCTAGTTTATCTTTACTCCCTGACACACCACCTTCATTTACACTATATCTCCTCTCCACATATTTAAGATCATAGAAGTCAAAGAAGATAGATTCATTAGCATAAGTTCCTAAAGCTAAATTATTCTTGACATCTATGTCTCTTTGCACAGAGTATTGTATTATTTTTGCATTATAATCTACTGGTGTATCTGGAGTTCCTGTAAAGATTAATTTCTTTTTAGGTTTTTGTTCTTTAAATAAAGCATCTATAGATCTAAAGTTAAATCCATCCTGTGTCTCATAGAAAAGATATCCTGCTGCACCACCAGACTTACCTGCATTTTCAGGAACAGATTTAGATGCTAACCAAGTACATACATGGAAAGGTTTTTTATTATTACCTATGAAATTATATTTAATTAAAGTCTTATCTACCTTCACACTCTTTGAAGTTTTTATTCCCATACTACCTGAAATAGATTGTTTAAGAATACTATCTACACTATCAGATATCTTACCATCATATCTTTTTACCACTCTTGATTGATCATTCTTAAAAGACTCCTCAGTAGTAAGATCTAAAAAGTAATTACACTGCAGAGGATCTTTAACAACATTCCTTATCCTATTAACATATAAACTAAGACTTAACCTATTATTTTGAGAATCTTCTATAGAAATATCACACTTCTCTCCTCCTTTAATAGGAAGACTATCTAAAAGATTATCAGTCTCTTCAACACCTACCTTAAAAGTAATGCTAGGAGATAATATATTCTCATAGTATCTTAGGTCAGCTAAAGCAGTTCTACTATTATTATTGTTATCAAATCCCGTTACATCTTGACCACTAATTTTAAATTGACGAATATTACCTGGCCTTGAAGCACTAAGTTGTGGAATAGGTTCAGACATATTACTTATTTAATTTCTCTAATAGAAATAACTCTTTTATATTTAGAGTAGTCTCAGGCATCTTATAATCAAAATTAATATCAGAATCAAAGTAATTCATATCTGTTTGATTCTCTTCAGAAAGTAACATAATAGAACTTTCAGTATCAAAAACATCATCGTATTCTTTTATACCTACGTAATAACTTTCAATATCCATTGCAGAAGAAAAATTTAATAGATTAGTATTAGTATTTGTACTCTTAACTATTTTATTAACACCATATTTTTCTAATTTCTGTTTATCTGATAGTTTTATCAACTGATTATATATTTCCAAAGGTTTATCTCCTATAAACCTACCATTAATATTGACGCGCCCTTGTTTCATGTCAATATAATAAGTAAGTATTTTATCTACACTCTCTATAGTTCTTGGTTCTAAAGGATTTTTATCATTGTCACCAGATACTCTAATTTCTCCTTCTTTTAGGAGCATTTCTCCATCTTTCTTCTGACTACTAAGAAAAGATTCTAACTCATTTTCTTTTCTAATATCATCTTCATCTTTCTCAGTTAACTCTACCTCACTGGATTCATTATTACTACCATTCTTAATTTTTTTATCTATATCTTTAAACTTAGATTCAATATCATCAAATTCTTTTTTAAGTTTATCAGTATCTTCCTTCATTTTATCTATGTCCTTTGGAAGAATCATCTTAGTTAATTCTAAACCCTTTGTCATAATCCACATACCCAATTCCCTAAAAATTTTCATTATAGGACTATCCCATAGATCTTTTAAATCATCAACTACTTTTTGTATTTCCTTTTGTATCTCGTCCCAATTTTTTACAATGGCATTAACTATTGCTCCTATTAAAGTCCAAGTAAGAAATCGCATTATCTTATCCCAAGTATTACCTACCACTTTTTTAGCAGCACCAGTAGATGCCTTCACAAATTTAGAAGCTCCTTCAAGAAAACGTTCTCTTATAGATTTCTTATCATCTAGTTCAGCTTTATTCTCATCAGATTTTATTTTCTTTTTTAAAAGGTTAGTCTTAGTTAAGGTATCAATAATACCAAACAAAGCATTATCAATACCATCCAATGCTAAGTTAAGAGGATCTTTACTCTTCTTAGAAGATGCTTTCATATCATCTCTAATATCCTCTAAGGGAGTGAGATCTGCTCCTTTAACATCAGAATTTTTTCCTGAGGGGGAAGATTTAGCAACAGATTCTTTTTCCTTAGATTCATTCATAACATTCTGAGCCATCTTCTCGCCACTAATCTTCTTCTTCTTACCTCCCAAAGACTTTAATAGATTTCCTGCTAATCCTAATATCATTTTATCCTACCAACCCATATACTAAACTACCACTCACAAGATCTATGTTACTAGAATCCTCACTAGGAACAGATGATAGTTGATCACCTGTAGTGAAGGTTGGATTGGAAGATGATCCTCCAGACTTTCCTCTCAGATCAATTAAGTTAGGAGTTCTTTTTCTATCCACCCTCTGACTTATGCTAGAAACCTTATCCATAGTACTAGATTTAGCAACAAGAAGTGCTCCTCCATCAAAGACATGTTCAGTTTTATCATTAGATATAATAGTTCCTGATGTATCTGCTACAAATAGTTCTCTACCCCTTTCACCAACAGATACTACCTCACCTACAGGAGGACGACCACCTTTAGCATATTCTGCTTCCAACTGTTCACCTACTCTTTTAATCACCCCCTTCTCAACCCATTTTTCTCTCATCTCAAGCATCCTTGGAGTAGGAACCCTATCTATTTTTTGCCATCCACCATTAGATGAATCAAATTCCATCTTCTGCCATACCTGTCCATTCTTATCTATAAACCAATCATTAACCTGAGCATTCTTTGGAGCACCTGGTACAAGACCTCCAACACTATTTCTTTCAGGATGGTTAGGATCTTCATACCAATTTATAATTTTTTTTAACGCCTTATCAAAAAGAATACCAGAAGAAGCAATACCTAAGAAAAAAAGAACCCAAGGATTTAATAGAAGTCCTGCTACAATTTTTAAAGTAGCAATAGTACCAGCCAATGATGCAGCTATATTTAATGCAACTAAAGCTGCTAAAGTTGTAAAGATCGCTTTAGCATTATCTTTAAGAAAATTAGTGAATGAAAGAATCTTTTCTCTATTCTCTGGATTTTTAAACCATTCAATTAACTTAAGAGAAGCTGCTCCTAAAGCAACATTCAAAAAGAATTTCTTTAAGGTTTCAAAGAATCCCAACTTAGGAATCTTTAACTTAGAATCTGGTTTAGATTTGGTTGCTTTCTTTGCTTCTAATTCTGCTTCTCTTGCTTTCTTATCTTCTTCTGCTTTATCTTGACTATCTTTCTCCTCCTTATCTTGCAAAGAACTTAACTGTATTTTAAATAACCCACCTATAACTCCTAATGCTTCTCCAATATTATTCAATCTATCTGATATATTTAAATTAGTATTATCACTCTCTTCTGGTTTAGGAATAGGAAGTAAACTATCTTTATAGTTAATAATATTTTTAAGTAGAGTAATCTTTCTCTCGTTATTACCAACTCTCTCCTCTAATGACGAACCAGCGGCATGAGCTGAACCCATAAACTTTGATGGATTGATCCCAGATCTAATAGTAATATTCTCGCTAGGCATTAGCTTGTTGTTGCTTTAATTTTTCATCTTCAAGATGTTGTTTTAACAGCCCAACATAAATGTCTCTCTCCCAAGGGATTAAGTTCTCAATCTCTGTTAATGAATATTTATGATACTGAACCAAGGCAAAATTAATCTTATAGTAATTTTCAAGGTCCATGTGAACCATCCCTACTCGAAAAAAGACGATAACCCTTCTAATACTACTGTGCTTTTCACTCCTGTATTAGGATTAGTGATGTCAATACTATGAGATAACTTAGGCATAGTAGTAAAGAACTTTTCAATCCCTTTAAACTGACGACTATTCATCTGCTCTAGGAACTCTGTTACTTCTTTCTTAGTACAATCAGCAGTTGACCACACCTCCTCCTCAGTATAAATTTTATCTATACAAGATGCAATCAAATCAAATGACTGATCCATATCTGGATCACCAGTAAAATCAAAATTGTTTTTAATAAACTCATCAAGAGATGGATACTTCATCTCCATCATTAAAGACTTATCTAATTTAATTTTATTAGTATGATCTTTATCTTTAGTTATTTTTATATCATCAATATTAATAGTCACTGGAACAGATGTTTCTTTATCATCAGGACAAATTAAGTTAACCTCAATCTCCTCACCAACAGACTTGCCTCTAATGTTAAGGAACAAAAATTCTATGTCAAAAGTAGGAAGGTTCTCTACCTTCACTCCTCTAGTCTGAATACAATTTTTTAATACTGCTCTGATAGCAGTAGTAATTTGTTTTGTATCTTCAGACTCTAGTGCTAACACCAGTAACTTTTCTTCTTTAACTAAGAAAGGTCTATACTTAATCTTCTTTCCTGTAGATGGCAACTCAAGTTCATAAGTTGGAGTAGCAATGGTTGGTAAGGGCATAATATGTTATAAAAAATTCAGTGTAGTTTATTTATAGAGAAAGTCCTACAGTAGTATCATTCTTTTTATCTACCAGATATCTAATGAAGGAGAAGGATATACTACACTTTAATACAGAAGCTTCATCATATGAAACTGGCATGGCAGTAATATCTCTAGGAAAAGCTTGAACAAAAGTATACTCTAACCTATTCTTTGGTAACTTAGACTCATCTGAAAAAAGATCTTTCTCAAATTTAGTTACAAATATATCTCTCTTATATGTCTGAGGATAAGATACTCTTTGATTTGTATATGGACTTTTATAAAAATTAGTATCAGTGATTCCACTAATATGATCTATCCACCTCTCAAATAATTTAATTATATTATAGTTTCTATCAACATAGAATGTCAACCCCAACACATCATCATAGATTCTTCTATAAGCCATCTTCTCAGTCACACCCTGATAATCATTGGTGACATCATGAGTAGCTAAAGATGATCCTGGAAGGTTAGCTTCAGAACAAGACAAAGCAATATTATCCAAATCCAAATCGCTTAAATCTGATACCTTAGATCTTACTGCTGCTGGTATGGATAGAGTTAAAAGATATTGAGAAGATTGAGCAACATTAAGTAACCTTGATTTTATATCAGTAACTCTTAATTTTTGTGGTCGTGCTCCCGCCATCTATAAATATTTTAGATTATATATTATGTATAAGAGATGGCTGAAAGTATTAAGAGTAGGTACAAACCAAAACACCCTCGAAAATA
>MDSY01157414.1_pt1 | contig 10573 bp, 9 predicted proteins | sample 811131 | NCBI WGS metagenome assembly MDSY01 (sample SAMN05326643, study PRJNA326480) | marine metagenome | isolation source: seawater | place: Atlantic Ocean: South West | collected 2010
GTCTTTAAATAAATTTAAAATAATCAAATTAAAAGATATTATTAAAGTTATGACATTACGATTACGATTAAATTTCCTACTAACAATTATTATGCTTATCTTTATGCTTGCATTGTTTTTCGCTACTATGGCGATAACAAAGCAACAGATTAGAGAGGGGGTTGAATCTGCAAATAGAGTATCCATGCAGTTATTGGACACAGTAATTACAAGTTCTATTCAGAACCCCGATTGGGGAAATACCGACAAGGTAATGAGTTTATTTTTAATGGAGCTAGGTCATGTTAGGAGTAATACTATCTCTCTTTATAACCTTCAAAATCGTTTAATTTATAGAACACCTGATAGTACCTATAGAATGGATGAAAACCCACCCCAATGGTTTGTTAAATTACTTGCCCCGCCTATGGAAACAAAATCGCGATTAATTAATTACGGACGATTAGTTGTTCAAACCAACCCTACTGGAGCTATAAAAGAAGCCTGGGCTGAAACAAGTCACTTGCTTATGACTGTGCTACTCTTTTTTATTGCACTTAACATTTTTTTATATTTGATGCTCGGTAAGTGGTTAAGACCAATAAATCCAATGCTTAATGCAATTGAGAAAATGGGTAAGGGTAATTTTTCAGTACGATTACCAAAATTTTCGGTACCTGAATTTAAACTTATTGCAGATAACTTTAATAAAATGGGCTTATCTCTTGAGAGCTTTATTAAAGAAAATAATAGGTTAGCTTTAATAGCTGAACAGACAGCAGATGCAGTTATTATTCATGATAGCGATCTAAATGTTTCATTCTGGAATAGTTCTGCTGAAAAAATGTTTGGATATAAAAAAGTTGAAATTTTAGGTAAATCTGCAATGTTGATTATCCCTAAAAATAGATCTAGTGAGCTTAAAGAAAACTTTAATGCTGTTAGTAAAAATAAGGTTATTAAGAATTTTGAAACCCAGAGATTGGCAAAAAATGGACAATTAATTGATGTTTCAATATCGGCATCTGCACTTATTGACCCTAAAAGCAAAAAAATTATTGGAGACATTGTAAGTATAAGAGATATTTCTGAAAAATTAATTGCAAAAAAATCTCAATTACAATTAGAAAAAAATAGACAATTGACTGCTATTATCCAAGATCATATCGAAGATGAAAGAAGAAGTCTTGCACGGGAATTGCATGATGAGTTGGGTCAGTATGTTTCAGCTATCAAGATCTTTGCTCAAAATATAACTAATCGTTCAAAAGGCAAGGATAATGATATTCAAGAAAGCTCAATTTCAGTAACTGCTGCAGCCAATCAAATTTACGATGGAATGCATAATATAATAAGAAAACTAAGGCCTGGCTCATTAGATAATTTAGGCTTAAAAGATACACTAAAGGATCTTGTAGCAAGCTGGAAGAAACAACACAAAGGGCTTGATATTATCTTAATTGCAGATGCTAATTTAGATAACCTAGGTGAAGCTATCAATATTAATGTTTATCGTATTATTCAGGAGGCAATGAATAATTGTCTAAAACATGCTGATGCCACAAAAGTTAATATCCTAATAGAGATAAAAAATGAAAATCTTTTTTTAGAATTTTCGGATAATGGAGTTGGTTTCAATAAAGATATTTTAAGTAAAACAAAGCAATTTGGCATAGTTGGTATTCAAGAAAGAGTTAATTCTTTGAGAGGAAAGTTTGAGCTTATTACAAAAAAAAATAAAGGAACTATACTTAAATTTTATATTCCCATTACAATATTAGGATCGAAGGTAAAATAATTCATGAGTAAAATTAAAGTGCTATTGGTAGATGATCATGCTGTAGTTCGTATGGGCTTCAAGATGCTTATCAATGCTGAAGAAGATATGGAGGTAATTGGTGAGGCTGAATCAGGTGAATTAGGTATAAAGTCATACAAAGAGTTGCTTCCAAATTTAGTAATTATGGATATTACAATGCCTGGAATTGGAGGCATTGAAGCAATAGATAGAATTCTAGATAACGATAAAAGCGCTAAAATTCTCGTCTTATCTGCTCATGAAGATTCTGTTCACCCAAAGAGAGTATTGAAGGCAGGTGCCCTAGGTTATTTAACGAAAAGAAGTGCTGCAGAAGAATTAATTAAAGCAATACGGACAGTGCATAGCGGAAAAAAATATTTAGAGGCTTCAATTGCCCAACAAATGGCAATAACAAATCTTTCAGGAGAAAATAATCCTGTAGAGGTTCTTTCAGACAGAGAATTTGAAGTATTTATTTCATTAGCTAAAGGAAAAAGCACAAATGAAATAGCCGATACAATGTGTTTAAGCCCTCGAACTGTTGGCACTCATCTTTATAATATTAAACAGAAGTTAAATGCAAATAATTCAGCTGAAATTGCTTTGATAGCTATAAGATGCGGTTTAATGGACCCTTAATTACTTTCTTGAAGCTAGCAAACCGCTAATAATAATTAAAGCGATACCTACAAAGCCATTCCAACCAATATTTTCTTTGAAATAAAATACTCCGATAATCGTTGAAAACACTATTGCTAAATAAGATAGCCCTGCATTTCCTAAAGTGTTCCCAACTCGATATGCTTTTGTAATAGCTAGTTGAGCTATAGTTGCAGATACACCCAGTAAAAAAAGAAAGAAAAAGTCTTCTATTCGTAGACTATGAAAACCATCTAATAAAGAGATTAGTCCTGCCCCAATAGTTGAGATTAATGTGAAATAGAACACTGTTCTAATATCTGGCTCTTTAAGTTGTGCCAACTGCGTTACAAATAGATATGCCATTGCAGCCCCAAATCCTGAAATTAGCCCGACAAATCCAGCTAAATAACTTTGATTATCAAATGTAGGCTTAAGAGTAAAAAAAACACCAATGAAGCCTACTAAAATTGCGAGAAATAACCAGTTTTTAACTTTACGTTTGAGTATAAATGGCATAAGTAAACCAACAAATAGTGGGGAGGTATAATTTAGTGTCATAGCAGTACTTAGTGGTAAATAGCAGATAGCATAGAAAAATAATAGTAGTGATATTGATCCAACTATTGAGCGTGCAATATGTAATTGCGGGTAGTTACTTAAAAATTTTACATTTTTTATTTTCATTATTACCGTAATGATAGCCAGACTTATTAACGCACGATAAAAGACTAATTCATAAGGGCTAAAATATTCACCTCCAAATTTGGCACACGCACCCATGATTGAAAAACATACAGTAGAAATTAGCATCCATTGGACGCCCTTATGAATTAGGAACATAATTAAGTATTAATGAATTAGTGTGTATTAATGATGGAAGATTAAGTATAATCTCACTTTTGAATTATATTATTATTTATTTGAGGAGTAAACCATATGACAAACCCATTAGACACAATAAAGGGTACGATAATCGCAGGCTCATTTATTCTAGTAGCTTCGCTAGTAATTTTAGATTGGAATGAAATTGGCACTACTGGAATTCTTGGCGATGCAGGCTCAATTTACCTTGGATTCATGAGATTCTTTCATGTGATCGCAGGTGTTGCATGGATTGGATTACTTTACTATTTTAATTTTGTTCAAGTACCAGCTATGAAAGCTGCAACTGCTGACGGGACTGGAGCTGGTATAAGCAAACATGTGGCGCCATTAGCTCTTTTATGGTTCAGATGGGCAGCTTTAGCAACATGGATTGCGGGTGCGGCTTTACTTGGGGCAAGTTTTACTGATGCATTTCTTTTAAGGCCTGGATATGAAGCTATCGGAATAGGTTCATGGATGGGGACCATAATGTTATTTAATGTTTGGGGATTGATTTGGCCTAACCAACAAAAAATACTAGGTATGAAAAAAGCCACAGATGAAGAAAAGTCTAAGGCAAGAAGGGTAGCTTTACTAGCATCCAGAACTAATACAGCGCTCTCAATACCAATGCTTTTATTGATGACGAATGGCTTATCACATCGAGCATTACTTGGATTATAAAAATAACTAAAGTTGAAAACGGCGGCTTTAGGCCGCCGTTTTTATTTATATTATGAGTTTAATCAAAAACAAGTTATTGAATACCTACAAAAGGCTTCCAGTCTCCTTTGAAAGAGGTTCTGGTGCATGGCTGTTTGATCGATCCGGAAATAAATATCTTGATGGATTATCGGGGGTTGCAGTAAATACCTTGGGTCATAATCATCCAGTATTAGTTCAAGCTATATCTGAACAAGCTAAAAAATTAATACATATTTCTAATTATTATCATATTGATGAACAGTCGATACTTGCCGATAAATTAGTAGCTATTTCAGAACTTTCTTCAGTATTTTTTTGTAACTCTGGGTGCGAGGCAAATGAGGCAGCGATAAAATTAGCGAGACTTCATGGCCACAAATTGAATATTGATAATCCAAATATTATTGTTATGGCAGGAGGTTTCCATGGCAGGACTATGGGGACCTTATCAGCATCCGGTGGTAGAAAATACCAAGCTGGCTTCGAACCCTTAATGCCTGGTTTTATTAGAGTTCCTTATGACGATATTGAATCTATTGAGAAAATAGCAAATAAAAAAAATAAAGTTTCAGCTATTTTAGTTGAGCCAATACAAGGTGAGGGAGGAATTAATATTCCGACTGATTTTAATGGTTACTTGTCATTACTAAGAAATCTATGTGATGAGAACAATTGGTTACTAATGCTAGATGAGGTTCAATGTGGCATTGGTAGAACAGGTAAATGGTTTGCCCATCAACACAGTGATATTAAACCTGATGTTATGACCTTAGCTAAAGGGTTAGCTTCTGGCTTCCCGATTGGAGCATGTGTAACTAATGATAAAGCCTCAAACTTAATGCTTCCAGGTAAGCATGGTTCAACTTTTGGTGGAAATCCACTAGCATGTGTTGCAGGAATAACAACATTAGAGGTCGTTGAAAAAGATAACTTAATTAATAACGCTATTAATCAAGGCGATTTAATTGCTAAGGAATTAATGCTTAGGATTGGAGACCATGATAATGTTAAGTCTATTAGACATAAAGGCCTTATGATAGGTATTGAGCTTGATATACCTTGTGTTGATTTAATTGAAATTGCTCTTAAAGATAAATTGTTAATAAATGTGACTGCTGAAAAAGTAGTAAGACTCCTTCCACCTCTTATTATAAAAGAGGGAGAAGCTATGCTATTAGCAGAAAAGTTAAGTAATTTAATAATAAATTTCATGAAGAAGAATTGAAAATGAAGATCAAACACTTTTTACAATTTAATGATTTAAATAGGTCAGAGTTAGAAATAATCTTTGATAGAGCAAAATGGATTAAAGCTAAATTTAAGTCATATGAAAAGCACTGGCCTTTACAAGACAGAACGCTAGTGATGATTTTTGAAAAAGCTAGTACCAGAACGAGACTATCTTTTGAGTCGGGAATGCAGCAACTTGGTGGAGCTGCAATTTATTTAAATACAAGAGACTCTCAATTAGGAAGAGGCGAACCAGTTGAAGATGCAGCTCAGGTTATATCTAGAATGTGCGATATTGTAATGATCAGAACCTTTGAACAGGAAATTATTGAAAGATTTGCTGAGAACTCAAGAGTCCCTGTTATTAACGGTTTGACGAACGAATATCATCCATGCCAAATCCTTGCTGACATTTTTACTTATATTGAGCAAAGAGGTTCAATACAGGGTAAAACAGTAGCATGGATCGGTGACTCAAATAATGTATGTAATACCTGGTTGCAGGCAGCAGAATTGTTAGACTTTAATGTGCATGTGTCAACTCCAAAAGGATATGAGGTTGAAGTTGAAAGAGCAGGGCTTTATGGAGCTGATCATTTTGAAGAATTTGAAGACCCTATGGATGCTGCAAGGCGTGCAGATATAGTTACTACTGATGTGTGGACAAGTATGGGTTTTGAGAGTGAAAAGAAGGAAAGAATTAAAGATTTTGCTGACTGGCAGGTTGATAAAGATATGATTAAGCTAGCAAATAAAGATGCCCTTTTCATGCATTGCTTGCCAGCACATAGGGGCGAGGAAGTTACTGCAGAAGTTATTGACGGCCCCCAGAGCATTGTATGGGAAGAGGCGGAAAATAGGCTCCACGTTCAAAAAGCGTTATTAGAATATTTATTAATAGGAAATAAGTAAATGATTAAAGATGTTAATAAAATTGTACTTGCATATTCTGGAGGATTGGATACTTCTGTAATTTTGAAATGGCTTCAGCAAGAATATGGCTGCGAAGTAGTAACTTTTACGGCCGATCTTGGACAAAAAGAAGAAATAGAGCCAGCAAGAGCTAAAGCACAATCTGCAGGGGTAAAAGAAATATTTATTGAAGATTTGAGGGAGGAATTTGTAAGGGACTATGTATTTCCAATGTTTAGAGCGAATACTATTTATGAGGGCGAATATTTATTAGGCACCTCAATAGCTAGGCCTCTGATCGCAAAAAGATTAGTTGAGATTGCACATGAGACAGGAAGCAACACTATATCGCATGGTGCAACAGGTAAGGGTAATGACCAAGTTAGATTTGAATTGGGTGCTTATGCAATTAATCCAGAAATAAAAGTTATTGCTCCCTGGCGAGAATGGGATCTTTTGAGTAGGGAAAAGCTTCTAAAGTTTGCTGAAAGTAATAATATTCCAGTAGAAATGAAACATAAGTCAGGTGGGAGCCCATATAGTATGGATGCTAATCTATTGCACATATCTTATGAAGGTAGGCACCTTGAGGACCCAAAAAATTCACCTGAAGAATCTATGTGGAGGTGGTCAGTAAGTCCAAAAGATGCCCCTAATGATTCTGAAGAAATTACAATAGGGTTTGAAAGTGGAGATCCTGTAAGTATAAATGGTAGCAATAAATCTCCTCATGAGCTTTTAGAGTTTTTAAATAAAATTGGCGGAAAGCATGGGATTGGGAGGTTAGATCTAGTAGAAAATAGATATGTTGGCATGAAAGCTAGAGGCTGCTATGAAACTCCGGGGGGAACAATATTGTTGAAAGCTCATAGGGCGATTGAGTCGCTTACCTTGGACAGAGAAGTTGCTCATTTAAAAGATGAGATGATGCCTAGATACGCCTCATTAATTTATAATGGTTATTGGTGGAGCCCTGAAAGAATTGCAATGCAAACATTAATTAATCATACACAGAGCAATGTCAATGGGTGGGTTAAGTTAAGTTTATATAAAGGAAACATAACTATCCTAGGTAGAGACAGTGATAACTCTCTTTTTGATTCAGAGATCGCAACATTTGAGGATGATGATGGCGCGTTCGATCATAACGATGCTGCTGGATTTATCAAGCTTAACGCCCTAAGACTAAGAATAGCAAACAAAAAAAATAAATTATAAGGAATTATTTATGCCTTCATTTGACATTACATCTAAAGCAAATATGGAAAATATCAAAAATGCAGTTGACGTATCTATGAGAATGATAATTAATCGTTATGATTTTAAGGGAACAACTGCAAAGGTGGAGTTATTTGAGAAAGAAATGAAAATCACGCTAAATGGTGACTCTGAATTTCAAATTAACCAAATAAAGGACATTCTTTTTCCTGCTATGGAGAAAAAAGAACCTGATAGCTCAAAAAGAATAGATTCTGAAAAAATAGAAACAGTTTCTGGAGGCAAGTCAAAGCAAAACTTAACCATTAAAAGCGGAATCGAGATTGAGCTTGCAAAAGATATTATTAAAACAATTAAAGATTCAAAAATTAAGGTTCAGAGCACTATTCAGGGTGATGAGGTAAGAGTTAATGGAGCTAAAAGAGACGTTCTGCAAGAATGTATTTCAACGGTAAAAGTAAAACATAATAACTTCCCATTAAATTTTGGAAACTTTAGAGATTAATTTTTTAGATGGCGTCAACTTTATACGAAAAAATATTTAAAAGACATGTTGTTAGGGAAGATAACGACACCTTTTTGATTTATATAGACCGTCACTTAATTCATGAGGTTACTAGTCCTCAAGCATTTGAAGGAATTCGATTAGCCAATAGAGAAATTTGGAGGACTGAATCTATTCTTGCAGTCCCAGATCATAATGTTCCTACTACAGATAGGTCGATAGAAATTGAAGATCCGGTATCAAAAATTCAAGTTGAAACTCTTGATAAGAACTGCGAGGAATTTAATTTGCTTCAATTTAAAATGAATGATGAACGTCAGGGTATTGTTCATGTAATTGGTCCAGAGCAGGGTTCAACATTACCAGGTATGACAATAGTTTGTGGAGATTCTCATACTAGTACTCATGGGGCATTTGGTGCAATAGCTATGGGTATAGGAACTTCAGATGTTGAGCATGTTCTTGCAACACAATGTTTAATTGTTAACAAATTTAAAACTATGCGAATTAATGTAAATGGAGCTCTTCAAAATGGCGTAACTGCCAAAGATATTGCTTTGACAATAATAGGCAAGATTGGTACTGCTGGTGGGACTGGCTATGCAATAGAATTTTCAGGAACATCAATAAGCTCTTTATCTATGGAAGGGAGAATGACTCTTTGTAATATGGCTATTGAGGCAGGATCCAGAGTTGGTCTTGTAGCCGTTGATGATAAAACTATTGAGTATATTAAAGGCAAGCCATTGGCACCAAAAGGTATTTTATGGGAAAAAGCTAAAAAAGATTGGTTGAATCTAGTAAGTGATAAAGACGTAATATTTGATGCTGAAGTTGAGATTGAAGGGGGGTTGATTGAGCCTCAGGTTACATGGGGAACTTCTCCTGAAATGGTTTCAAGTATAACTAGTAAAATTCCAAATCCAGATCGCTGTAAAGATAAAACTTTGAGTTCTAGTTACCAAATAGCTCTGAAGTATATGAATTTGAAACCAGATACACCAATTAAAGAAATATCTATTGATAAAGTTTTTATTGGCTCTTGCACTAATTCAAGAATTGAGGATTTAAGAGCTGCTGCAGGTATTGTCGGGTCAAAAAAAATTGCTAAGAATATAAAATTAGCATTAGTGGTTCCTGGCTCTGGTTTAGTAAAGCTTCAAGCAGAATCCGAAGGTTTAGATAAAATATTTACAAAAGCAGGATTTGAATGGCGTGAGCCAGGTTGCTCTATGTGCCTAGCAATGAATGCAGATAAATTAGGTCCTGGTGAAAGATGTGCATCTACCTCAAATAGAAATTTTGAAGGCAGGCAAGGTCAAGGTGGGAGAACACATTTAGTTAGTCCACAAATGGCAGCAGCAGCAGCCATTTATGGTAAATTTGTTGATATTAGGGGGCTTAATTAATGGAGCCTTTTAATGAACACAAAGGACTTGTGATTCCATTAGATAGAGCAAATGTTGATACAGATGCAATTATTCCTAAACAGTTTTTAAAGTCTATTAAGAAATCAGGCTTTGGTCCTAATTTATTTGATGAATGGCGATATCTTGATCATGGTGAGCCAGGTATGGATAATTCTAAGAGAAAAATTAACCCTAATTTTATTTTAAATTTACCTAGATATAAAGGAGGTTCAATTTTGGTTGCAAGAGAAAATTTTGGCTGTGGATCCAGCAGAGAGCACGCCCCTTGGGCGCTTTTAGATTTTGGAATTAAAGTTGTAATTGCACCAAGCTTTGCAGATATATTTTATGGGAATTGTTTTAAGAATGGAATCCTTCCAATTGCCCTAGATAAAATTATTGTAGATGAAATTTTTATAAGAGTAGAGAAAGATGTTGGATACCAAATCACAGTTAACTTAAAGAAACAAAGAATTTACGATGAGCTTCATGAGCCTCTAAACGTAAGCGATGGAGATATTTTAGAAGGTCTGCCTGGAGTAGGTATTGACCCTTATAAAAAATTTAATGTACCTTTTGAGATAGACAACTTTAAAAAATCTTGTTTAATGGAAGGATTGGATGATATCGGATTAACTTTAAAAAATAAAACTGATATTCAAAATTTCGAAAAAAACTACCAAGAAAATTTTCCTTGGTTAAAAGGTGAATAAAAAATGAAAATCGCAGTCTTACCTGGAGATGGAATTGGTCCTGAGATTATTAAGCAAGCCGTTAAAGTTCTTGATGCTTTTGGCTTAGCTGATTCAATTGAATATGCATCAATTGGAGGTGCGGGATATGATGAATCTAAAGACCCATTACCTAAAAAAACTCTTAATTTGGCCCTAAATGCAGATGCTGTATTACTTGGTGCTGTTGGTGATTGGAAATACGATAAACTTCCAAGAGATATGAGGCCCGAGAGAGGGCTACTTAGAATTAGACAGGCCCTTAATTTATTTGCCAATCTAAGGCCTGCAATCATGTTTCCTGAATTAATTCATGCATCTAGCCTAAAGTCAGAAGTTGTTTCAGATTTAGATATTATGATTATTAGAGAGCTCACAGGTGATATTTACTTTGGTGAACCACGTGGAATTTCAGTTAATGCGAATGGAGAGCAAGAGGGTCTCAATACAATGCGTTATTCGGAATCTGAAATTAGAAGAATTGCTCATGTAGCATTTAAAATAGCTGATAAGAGAACTAAAAAACTATGTTCTGTTGATAAAGCAAACGTTCTTGAGGCCACAGAATTATGGAGAA
>MDSY01043115.1_pt1 | contig 10571 bp, 9 predicted proteins | sample 811131 | NCBI WGS metagenome assembly MDSY01 (sample SAMN05326643, study PRJNA326480) | marine metagenome | isolation source: seawater | place: Atlantic Ocean: South West | collected 2010
ACACACACACACACACACACACACACACACACACACACACACACACACACACACACACACAGAGAGAGAGAGAGAGAGAGACAGACACACACACAGACACACACACACACATTTGCCCCCACATCGGCACAGGTCACGCCCCATTTTTCCTATGTGATGTGTATGCTACGTAGTGTCATCACCCTTTCCTTCGATCTGACTTCCAGGAGGCTGTACGGCTCGAGCGCACTGACGTGGCGCACGCCTTTAGCACGAGAGGGGTGGGATCGACGGACATGCGCGAGGTGGTTGCTTGGCTTAGCCGCGAGATGCGCGCGATTGGATCTGAGGGTGCCAACCACCTCTGATGACGACCAAGGACCGGGTCCAATTTCTATATATGCTTCACGTGTGTGCTAGTACTGCTACAAGTGTCAGCGTATCATAACGGCCTTGCTCACTACTTGATCTACTCTATACAAAAACCAATACTCAATAGCGTTGAGGAGAATTCTTCATTTTGAGCCTAATGATGAATATCAGCACATATCAATATGTGTGAGAGTCCGTGCGAGATCTGCGTCAAGGTGGCGGCGTCATCCAAAGCGCGGGCTACTATCATCACCCTCGCGGCTCGATGCTGAAGACTCGGAATCGCCCATACTTATACTCACATTTCGACTGATACCTCGACCAGGATTCCACACGGAGTCCTCTTCCCCGTGCGGCGCGGCTGCCCGTGTTGATCCTGATGCAGAGCTTCCTCCCGTGCTTCCATCCCCGCTTCCATCCCTGTTTGCGCCCCCTTCCAAAGCGCGCACGATGGCTGTGAACGAGAAGAGCTCGCGCACCGGCGCCCAAGGTGTGAGCGCTGTGCTCTGAGCCACCGAGGGTGGGGGAGGGAGGGGGAGGGGTCGGGGAGGGGGGTTTAAAGATGAGTCGCCATTCTCAGACTCAGTCGTCCCATTGCAGAGAACTTGCGAAGAAGCCTCCCTGCTGCAGGGTCTCGTGCAACGAAGCGCAATCCTCGGGCGTGCCGAGCGCGAGACGCTGTTGCACACGCAGACGCCGCGTACACGGGGGTAGCGCAGCCCGCCCGCGAGCCGCCTGTGAACATACATGAGCAGCCCCATGGCGAGGAGGAAGAGTATACCGGTGAGCACGAGCGTTGCCAAGGCGACTGTGTTCAGCGCGCCGCCCTCTTCGTCGGCGGAGCGAGAGCGGCTCCCCGCTCTTCGCGATTTCATTATCGACAGACTCGTGACGGGTCGACAATTTGCATGCACAGTCATATGTGTGTATATTTTCAATACTTACACACCCAACAAGCAAGTCTTCCAACCATTCGTCAATTCGCGCGCCGACAGCGAATGCGCTGCCCATCAATCCACGTGGCCTTCTATCTCTGGTACGGCACTCCGGAGCACGATGGGCGATGGATCCACTGGAACCACCCGACGCTCCCTCACTGGCGCGACGACGTGCGCCAGCTCTACCCTGTCGACGAGCCCTTCTCGCCCCCGGACGATGTGCACTCGCAGTACTACCCGGCGTCCGGCCCGTACTCGTCGTCCGATCCGGAGCACACGCGCGCGCAGATGCGGAGCCTAGCGCTTGCGGGAGTCGACAGTGCAATGCTCTCGTGGTGGGGCCAGACCAACGCATCCATCACCCGCGACTCGCAAGGTGTTGATACAGACGCTCTCATCCCGCATGTACTCGACGCTGCCGCTGCTGCCGGTGTGGGCATCTCGTGGCATCTAGAGCCGTACGGCGGCCGCTCGCCGAGGAGCATCCTCGACGACCTCCGCTACCTCCACGCGCGCTACGGAGACCATCCTGCTCTCTGGAAGGACGAGAGCAATAGACCCCTCGTCTTCCTCTGTGAGCAATAGACCCCTCGTCTTCCTCTGTGGGCGCTCTCACTGCCATGCTCTGATGCTCTGATGCTCTGACTAAGGGAGAGGAGTCAAAGTGTTCTACTCTCCCTTACTCTGACTGTCATGCTCCAACTGCCATGCCCCTTACTCTGACTGTCATGCTCCAACTGCCATGCTCCAACTGCCATGCTCTCACTGCAATGCTCCGACTGCACCTCTCTGACTGCAATGCTCCGACTGCACCTCTCTGACTGCAATGCTCCGACTGCACGTCTCTGACTGGACGAATCTGAGTGCACTTCTCTCACTCCACTGCTTTTGCCTTCCCCCCCGCCGCGGACGATTCCCACACAGACGACATTTCGGCCGAACATTCCGGGAACATCCCCGACGAGCGCCGAGAAGCCATCCGCGAGTGGCGAGAGGTGATGGGCGCCTTGAGAGGCTCCCCCGAGGACGCGACCCTCTTCTCGCTCTACCACGACCCACGTGACAACGACTTTGTCAACGATGCTGGCTTCGACGGCGCGTACAGCTACTTTGCATCCGATGGCTTCACGAGAGGCTCGAGCTCATCCTTATGGAGTCTCTCGTCGAGACACTTGGCCGAGCACGGCAAGGCATTCGTCCCCTCGGTTGGTCCAGGGTATGATGACACAGCCATCAGACCGTGGAATGTACAGAACACCAAATCAAGGCAGGACGGCCATTATTATGATCAGATGTGGAAGGCGGCGCTCGAGATTAGCCCGCCGCACATCACGATCACTTCTTATAATGAATGGGGAGAAGGTGAGCCTTTTTTTTTCCTGCAGCCTCCTCAAGCCGTGCCCTCGCTCTTGTGTCCCCCCGTTCCTGGGCCCCGTTCTTTGGCCCCGTTCTTTGGCCCCGTTTCCAGACCCGCCTTCGTTTCCAGACCCCCACCTTGTTGCTGCGCATGCAGGCACACAGATTGAGCCGGCTAAGGCCCTTCTCTCTATACATTCTTTTTTTTTTGCGCATGCAGGCACACAGATTGAGCCGGCTAAGCCCTTCTCTCTATACATTCTTTTTTTTTGCGCATGCAGGCACACAGATTGAGCCGGCTAAGCCCTTCTCTCTACACATTCAAAACGCCTCCACCATGCCCGAGGAGGGTCAAAAGGAGGGCCGCACATACAAGGACTACTCTCCCGGGTCGCCTGACTTTTACATGCGCCGAACAGCCGAGTGGGTCGCCAAGGCGAGAAGCGGCTGTGAGAGAGGCGCTCAAGAAGGCGTTCCCAAGGACGAAGTCTAGAGTTCGAGTGGGCGTCGTGCCGTCGTCAAGTAGTACGAGTTCGAGTTATTGTTAGTGTTACGGGCTCCTTAGTGTTGGAATGTATACGTTCGGTGTCATATATGCGTACACATGGATTGATGCTGCCAGGCTCTGAGCTACGAAGCTGAGAGATTCCGCCAGCAGCACAAGACAAGCCAGAGGCCAGCGTGCATGAAAGCACGCGACGGGGTCGACCCCCTCAAGTGCGGAAGGTTCGAAACCCGCTCAATCCGGTTCGAGCCCGGTAAAACCGCGGTAGTTCACAGTTGATACTTGTATAAGACACATTCAAACGTCAGTACCCCCCCCCGTGCCGACCTCCGAAAAAGTGCCTGTTTGCGCCCTTACAGTTTACTGATAGAGGTCCATGATGCTTCTCGCCAGTAGAGCCCCAATGACCTACCCAATCGTAGCAGCAGCAGCAGCCTCAACGGAGAGGAAGCAGACAACATTGTCGTATCCCGTGTAGTCGTACCGTACCTCCTCGACGCCCCCCCCAGGCATCTCTGGCGAAGCATTCTCTTCAGCACCGAATGTGTCGTCGGTGGATGTGCCAGTGTATGTTCTGTAGACCGTTGGCCCACACGGCGCACAAATGTTGGTGGCAACGAAGGTCGCAGTGAATGCAATCGCAAAGAGGACGACGGGTCCATACCACGCCGTGAGCCCTGCCATGAAGCCGCCGATCTCAAAACCCATCGCCATAGTGAACGAGCCCACCATGAAGCCGATGACAGCGCCCGCACTCATAAAGAGGCAAGCAGTGGGAAGTGGCTTCGGAGAGTGCTGGCGTCGCTGCGGTCGCATAGATGGCTCTTGCAGTGGCTCGGAGAGTATGGTGGCTCCTTGAGGGTCTTCTCCATGAGAGGGCTGCATCAAAAAGGCGGCTGGGAGGGGCTTCCGCACCGCGCATGCATGCTAATTAACTTTTTGCGATTACATGATGAGATGGCCGAAGACTCTTTTGTAGGCGTCGGGTGTTTATCGGGTAATCTCTCGGGCATTTCCATCCCTCTCAGGCCATGTCTGAGTCCCCCTACTACTACGCTCCCACCTCTGGCGGCGCAGAAGCGCTTCGCGTTGACGCGCAAAGCGTGCAGAGGGGGGACAATGGGCCTCCGATTACTGTCACGTCACAGAACTCGCCCACTCTGGGACTTCTCTTCTCGGTGCTAGGTTGGGCGGTGGGTTTCATACTAGGCGTCGTCACTCACGCGCTCGGCTTCGACCCCTTCGATGGAGGGCACGTGCAGAGCAACGTTGCCGACTTTGCACAGTGGGCAGGACCTCTGGTTGTCATCTTCTTGATGGCGTTCGTGATCACTATGCTTCTGTTTAGTATCTGCGCACCATGCCGCCCTCGTTTGGGCTCTGGTGATCTGGAGTCGACTCCTCCGACTCACGAGTACCCTCTCCCTGGGGACCCTCGTTACGATCCGCCAGAATTCGAGTGCGAGCAGCATTACAACACTATGGTCTGCTGCATCTCCTTGGGCACCGCGACAGCTTTGATCATTGGCTGGGTCTTGGGCGATCTCATCGTCGACATCGCAGGCTGGCTTGCGCTCACGATCGTCTTGGGCATCGGCTTCGTCGCTCTGCTCATATGGTACACCACCCGTCTTTTTTTTTCCTTCCAAACACAAAAAAACGCCCCATCACATTAATTTTACATCACATCCACTTTTTTTTGTCGTCCTCCTCAGGTACATGACAATTCTCATCGATGACACGAGAAGACGAGTCATGTTTGAAAATCTCTCCAATAGCCGATGGTGGCCGGTCTGGACGTCGTGGAACTGGCATGGATTCTGAAGAGTACGTAGAGTTGAGAGTATACACGTGTATGTAATTGATATTCGTACAATCGAGCGATTCATTAACTCATATCTATCCATGCAATCAGAATCACCATTGACATATAAATATTAATATATGAAGTCACGAATCGTGTATACATCAAGTCTATCCATTTCCCCCGCATTTAAGTCTGAACTCACACCCTATACTGTGTACTACTATATATATATTCTAAGTCATGCTATTATGTACTAATAAATTACTAATATAGTAATAGTATTAGTATTTCTAATATACTGCTATTATACATAATATTAGTTGAACATTTCTGAGCTCACGTTTCAGTTATTTATGGGTATGAAAATAACATCCAGGCCGTCTTGCCGAGTTATCTTCACGTCTTTTGACAAACATTTGCCAAACGAAGGAAGGGTTTGTTGTCAGTACTGAACACCATTCTTGTCGATCTTATACATTGTGCCTTCTAGGATTTTGGTTGACACAATGATGTTGTACCCTTCAGATTCCTCAATGTTCTTGATGGTTTTGCTTCGCACGATTCTTTTTCCAAACAAGGAAGCCAAAGAAGAGAGAGAGCACGCCAATCGTCCCCCCCACGGCCCCCCACGTTGCAGATGCAGTTAGGGATGACTCGCAACCAACTTCATTGATGGTGAGCATGGGTGCTGCGACTACGCTGATATTATCTCCAGTGGCCAAAGAGAGCTTGTCGCTGGCCAAGGCACTGGTGCCCCATTTGGTCTCGAGAGCGCTCTTGACTATTGTCGCCTCGATCTCTTGTGCGGAACAATGATTGTGGAAGTGAGAATCACCGAGCCTTGTTCGACCTTGGTGGTGACGAGCGAGGCATTTAAAGCGACGTCAGAGGCCACCAAGGCAGAAAAGTTGTTGAGCTTTGTTTCAGTGTAGTCGACCAATTCACCGGAAGCTGTCGTTGTCATGATCACTTCTTCATCGGGGGAACAGGAGCGTCTGTTTGAGGAGGAGCTTCTGATTCGCGACCGGCGGAGCCTTCTCCCAATGTAGTATATATCCGCATATGGATATATATGATATAGATATATATTGCGATATAACGATGCGATGTGAAGATGTAAATATACACTCATGGATCACTAATGAGGAGTGGCTGTACGTTGAAACACCGCTCGCCTTTGGAGAGACGAGATCTGGGCGTCACAATCGCTGCCTAGGCTCTAGCCTGCCGGCAGTTGCACACGTGATGCGCAGGCACTCTCCCACATCATGCTGTTAACACGGTGGAGAGAACTCATGCTAACATGTCTAAGCTCCGCCCCTCAGTGGGGGCGCGTGCTCAAGTCGGCGCTTACGGGTACTCCAAGCAGCTCTCGATGACTTGTCGCTCTCTCCGTGCGTCTCCGATGCGCGCGCTCTCTCTCTGCCAGCGCTCTCTCTCTACCGGCTGAAGTGTCCTGCGCCGACGGCGCCGCCGTCGAGTGCACTGGCGGCGAGCGCGGGGTCTAACGCTCGCGAAGGGTCGACCACACCGAGCGTGGCATCTCTGAGGAGGGCCCCCTCTCCCTGCTGCCCCTCCTCTGGCGCTCCCTCTCCATCGGCGGCCCCTTCAAGCACCGACGGCTCGTCGCGAGCGCGCAGCGCGAGCTCGGCCTTGCGCGCCGCCTTGGGTGAGCTGAGCACGGCGGCAAAGGCGGCTCCGGTGCCCATGGCCTCGACCGGATCATTCGGGCTCCCCTTGGGGACGAGGAAGGGGATGAGGAGCAAGGGAAGCGCGCGCATGCACGCGCGCACCGTGATGAAGAGGGGCAACTGGTCATAGTCGGGCTTGTCGACGCCGCCTAGGAGGATGAGGAGGCTCGATCCGAGGTACCCGCCGGCGGCGCGCCCAAAGTTGGAGAGCCCCATGAAGAGCGCGAACATGGAGCCCTCCACGTCGGGCGGGCAGAGCTTGGCGGCAAAGATGAGGAAGGGCATGATGTTGAGCCGTGTGATCACGTCCGAAACCACCTAAACAAAGAATGAATCCGACATGTGGGAAAACACAGAGCGACGGCGGGCGCCACATATGGGAGAAACGGCTCTTGATTTCTCAGATGCCTAAAAACAGAATCAATCCGCTGACATATGGGAAAACACAGAGTGACGGCGGGCGCCACATATGGGAGAAACGGCTCTTTGTTTCTCAAATCACGTCTGAACCCACCTCGTCACCAAAGACGAGAGCCTCGTCAGGGATACCGATCCGAAGGTTGAGCCTGAGGACCCACACGAGGTCCATGAGGGAGATGAGCGCGAGCAGACCCTCCGTGAGCATGAGCACCCTGCGGTACGACCACTTTTGGAAGACTGTCGTGTAGAGCGTCGTGCCGAGTACCATCGCTGCGGCGCCCGCAACATCGGCCCAGCTGAAGATGATGGGCGAGAGGCATGGGTAGTTGCGCTCGCGAGCCCAGCCGCACGGCAGAGACTCCCTCGCCGACCACCCTCCTCCGGGCGACTCGCCCAGCCGACGCGCGAAGAAGCTGCCGCCAAAGCTCTCGCTCGAAAAGACGCTGCCCGCGCCGCCTCCGTACGTGTCGCTGAGGTCGGGGCTGAGGTCGGGCGCGCCGAGGTCGCCGAGGAGTGCGGTGTGGGCGAAGGAATCGCCAATGGAGGTGGCGTTGAGCACCAGCTGCGCCGCCTTGGCGACGCATGCCTCCGCGCTCGCGCACCTGTCGTCGACGCCGCCGGCGACGTCATGCGACCATTCGAACATGATCGGCGCAAACGGGCAGAGGGCGTTGGCGAGGAAGGAGTAGACGAGCGCGCGCGCGAGGCAGGTGTCGACGTCGCGGAGGATGCAGTAGACCCCACCGCACAGCGCGAAGTTGAGCAGCGGCATCGCGATCGCAAGGAAGACGGTGAGCTCCTCGCGCTGTCCCAACACGAGCTGGACTGTTCCGAGAAAGATCGAGTAGACGCCGACGAGGCACGCGGCGCGCGCGACGGACCTCTTGGTGCGCGAGCCGGTGATGGAGCGGTACTGCACCCTCGCCGCGTCGCAGTTCCCTTTGCACCCGCGCGGACCCGGCTTGCGCTTCTCGCTCACCCAGCCGAAGAGCGCCGGGATCGAGACGGAGACCGCGCACGCGGCGCCCAGACCGAAGAGTGATTGGGTGCCGACGTTTGCGAGGAGGTAGCCGCTGATGATGGCGGCGGGTGCGGCGAGGAGACCCGAGGAGCCGAGCACCAGAGCCTGCAGCCGCGCCGCCATGTCCGGACGCTCCTGCGTCCGCTCGCAGATTGTCGCGTCGATCATCACGTCCGCGACCGCAACGTTGAAGTTGAAGAGGAGGAAGAGGAGTGCGGCGAGTGCTGGTGTCATGGCGGAGGCGGGGAGGCCGACGAGGAAGAGCGCCGACGCCACACCCACCGTCCCAGCGATGAAAATGTACGGAGAGCGGTGCAGACCGTTGATCGCGACTGTGTCGGAGAGGAGGCCGAAGAGCGATTTGAGCTGCCACGGCACCATCGTGAAGCCGGTGAGCTGGCCGAGCTGGGAGGCGTCGATGCCGACCTCGTCGAGCAGGTAGTACGAACGCGCCGACATCATGAAGCGCATACCCATCGCCTGGTTGATGCCTGCCTCGATGACGACGACGGCAACGTACCTCCAGCCAAACGCGTCGGAGAGGGAGCCGAGGAAGGAGGCGAGGCCGCCGCCGGCGAGCCAGCGGGCGCGGCCCTCCCAGCGCCCGATCCGGCGCACATTACCCACGCCACCCTCACCCGAAGCCTTGCCACCATCCGCACCGGAGCGACGGCGTACTTCGACCCGGTTTCCCATGGGCGCCTTGGCGCCTAAAGCGAGTGTGGAAATTTTCTCAATCAGAAAACTTCGCGGTGTACCCACCCAATGTAAAACACACGGTACCTACTCCACATACCTACCGGCGAACTTCCAGCTGTTGTGCGACAGGCCCGAAACATCCTCTATGCGTGCGCGCCGCCCAGCAACAAGCATGCTGCTGGCGTCTCCGTTGCTCGGGGTGGCGCTGGCGCACCCGCACCCGCGGTCGCTGCTACGGCCGCTGCTCCGCCCGCTCCGCCAACACCGCTTCTCGCGCCCACATGGCCACGCCACGATGAGCACCAGCGCGCCGCCAGAGTCGGCGCTCGTCCAGCACATTTACGAGCGCGCGGCGGCGAATGACGTGGACGGGGTCGCGCTCGGGATGGATCGGCTCACAGCAGAGTCCCTCTCCATCGCCCCATCCGATCGACGCCCAACAGCGCCCGGACCCGTTGGCTACCATGGCGTCTACAGCGACGCCAAGCTCTCGATAGGCATCTTTGTCATCCCTGCTGGCGCCAAGCTTCCGCTTCACGACCATCCAGGGATGACAGTGCTCTCGAAGCTCCTCTACGGCTCCCTCCGCGTCACCTCGTACGACATGCCCCACACCGCCAACACCTCTCGCAACCCCTTTGGGGGCAACCCCTTTGCTCCTCGCCGATTGCAATGTGCGCCGCCGACAAGAGCACTCGTCTCGGCACCAGGCAAGTCTCGCCGAGACTGGTTTCGCCCCCACATTGCGCATATATATATATATATATATATATATATCACTAGCCAGTTGGTCTCCCTCATGCACACCACCGGCTGATGCACTCGCCACTTTCTCGTGTGTACACATCACCGGATGAGTAATCTAAATTTGTTTCTGTTTTTGTTTCAGCGCCGACGCTACGACTTGATCCTCACAGAGGTAACATCCATCAGTTTGAGGCGATAGAGGAGACTGCAATCTTCGACGTCTTGTTGCCGCCGTACAATGAGCTCGAGGGCCGCTCGTGCCATTACTATGAGGAGGAGGAGATGGATGAGGAGGGGGCGACGCTTAGGGAAGTCGGATGGCCCCCGAGCCTGAGAGTCGTCACACGGACGTATCGAGGGCCAACGCCGCGGCCGTGAATCTAGGCATGCTAGCATCGTGGAGCAGTGGGAGAATCCAGAATGTGTGGTATGTGCAATGCTCTGAATTATGCCATCTCTCAATGACTTTCACCCGATGATTTCCTAGTATAGTATTAGCTACTTACTTGGACTAGTTCGATGTAGTTAAGTAGTAGTGACTAGTGTACTAGCAGTACCAGTACAGTTATATAGTAGTACACAAGTGTTGCAAGTATATGCGCACATTTCGTATACGATTTATTTGAACACTTGTAGTTGTAATCATGTAATTCTAATTAATGAAATTGTAATATAAATTTAGATATCTAATATGAAATATCATAATCTAAATCGCTGTTATACGATGAATATCAATCTGCGAATATATACTCATAGTCGTCATACTGATACTGCAAAAGCTTTTTTTTGACAGTGACAACAGACAAGTGACAAGTGACAAGTGAAAAGTGACAAGTGACAAGTGACAAGTGACATGTGACAAGTGACAGTGTCATTGTTGCTGTTAGTGATACGCTGTAAGTGTAAGTGTAAGTGAAAGTGCAAATGTTATTTACTTATTGTTATTAGTGTCGTTTTAAGAGCAAGAGTACACGTACATCTATATACATAAAACATATACCGATATAGTGCGATAGTTTTAGTTACCGCAAACCCA
>MDSY01133274.1_pt1 | contig 10569 bp, 7 predicted proteins | sample 811131 | NCBI WGS metagenome assembly MDSY01 (sample SAMN05326643, study PRJNA326480) | marine metagenome | isolation source: seawater | place: Atlantic Ocean: South West | collected 2010
CGGATCGTGTGAGCGGTCGTGTGCGCTGCTCCGGAGACCATGCCGTCTGCGAGGCCGGCATGGACCATCATCGTGCCGAAGTACGACACGTCGGTGACGGTGTCGGCGGCTCGTTCGAAGGTCATGCCCTTGTGCGCGCGCAGCCGCGTGTACTCGTCGGCGAACTTGTGCACGTGCACGGCATCGAACGGCGAGAGCACCTCCGCCGCCTGGATGTCGATGCCGAGCTCGAGGGCGCGGGCACGCACCTCGAACGGCTCGCCCAGGATGACGAGATCGGCGATGCCGCGCTTGAGCACCGTCGCCGCGGCGCGCAGCACGCGGTCGTCGTCGCCCTCGGGCAGCACGATCCGCTTGCGCCCGGCGCGCGCCCGCTCGATGAGCTGGAACTCGAACATGAGCGGGGTCACCACGGTCGCCCGGGCGACGCCGAAGGCGCGCAGCAGCTCGGTGGTGTCGACGTGGTTCTCGAACAGCGACAGTGCGGTGTCGTACCGACGCTGCGAGTCGGCGGCGAGGCGCCCGCGCGTTGACATGATGCGCACGGCCGCTTCGTACGTACCGAGATCGGAGGTGATGATCGGGACCTTCGAGCCGAGGCCGTCGAGCAGGCGTCGCACGGGTTCGGCGAGGTCGAACCCGCCGTTGAGCACGATGCCGGCGATGGAGGGGAAGGTGCCCGAGGCGTTCGCGAGGAGCGTCGCCAGGAGCACTTCGGCGCGGTCCGCGGGGATCACCACGACGGCGCCCTCGAACAGACGCGGCAGGACGTTGACGATCGACATGGCCGCGACGACGACGCCGAGGGCGGGCCGCGTGAGCAGGTCGGGGTCGCCGGCCAGCAGCTCGCCGTCGACGGATCGCATGATGCCGCGGATCGAGGGGGCGACGAGGAAGCGGTCCTCCGGGATCGCCCACACCGGGACCGCGGCCTGATCTGCGCGCGGGTGCGAGGCGATGGAGGCCGCCACGGATGCGCGTACGGCCTCAGCGGTCTCGGTGACGAGGTCCTCCCCCGCGCGGTTGGCCACGACGGCGAAGACCTCGGCGCGTTCGTGGAGCAGCTCCGTGACGGCGAGCGCGGCGATCTGTCCCATCTCGTCGGGCGTGCGCGGCACCGTCGAGCCGAGCTGCTCGGGCTGACCCTGTGCGGCGCGTCCTCCGAGCACGAGCAGGACCGGGGCGCCGAGGTTCGCGGCGATGCGCGCGTTGTAGGCGAGTTCCGCGGGGCTGCCGACGTCGGTGTAGTCGCTGCCGACGATCACGACCGCGTCGCACTTCGCCTCGACCGCCTTGTAGCGCTCGACGATCGTCGACAGGGCCGCGTCGGGGTCTCGGCGCACGTCGTCGTAGGTGGTTCCGATGCAGTCGTCGTAGGCGAGATCGACGCCGTCGTGCGCGAGCAGCATCTCGAGCACGTAGTCGCGCTCCTTGGTCGACCGTGCGATCGCGCGGAAGACCCCCACCCGCGGGGTCGCATGCCCCAGGGTCTCGAGGACTCCGAGGGCGACGGTGGACTTGCCGGAGTGCCCCTCGGCGGATGTGATGTAGATGCTCTGCGCCACGCTCCCAGCCTAGAGCCGGGCATCGCGGCGGTCATCGGAGTTCGCTGGATGTTCCATCCAGCGGACAGCCTGAGCACGCCGTACATCCCCACCGGAAAAGAAAGACTCTCCGCGAACCCGGCAGAGCCTGGTTACCCTTGCTACGTTTCCGTCCTGGGGGAGTTGGCCTGGATGCCGCCTCGCGGAGAGCTGTCCCCAGTCTAACGGTTCTCGTGCGCGCGTCGAGTCGGCGCCGGACCGGCCCCGAGGCCGATGCGCATTGTTACGATCGAGCCGTGGGCGAGGATGCTCGCGCACCGCGGGCGAGGGGAGTCCCAGTGACAGACACGACCACCGTCGGAACCGCGTCCGGTGCGAGCGCGATCGATTCCGCCGAGAGCTTCACCGACGCGACCCGCGCGATCATCGGCTCCGTGGAACGGGTGATCGACGGCAAACCGGCCGCCGTCCGTTCCGCGCTCGTGTGCCTGCTGGCCGAGGGGCACCTGCTCATCGAAGACGTTCCCGGCGTCGGGAAGACCATGCTCGCCCGCGCCCTCGCTGCGTCGGTCGACGCCAGCGTGCGGCGCATCCAGTTCACCCCCGACCTTCTTCCCGGAGATGTCACCGGGGTCAGCGTCTTCAATCCGGTCGCGCGCGAGTTCGAGTTCAAGGCGGGCGCGATCTTCGCCAACATCGTCATCGCCGACGAGATCAACCGCTCCTCCCCCAAGACCCAGTCGGCGCTGCTCGAGGCGATGGAGGAGCACCAGGTCACCGTCGACGGCCGGTCCCACGAACTCGAGGAGCCTTTCCTCGTCGTCGCGACGCAGAACCCGCTGGAGATGGAAGGCACGTACGCGCTTCCCGAAGCCCAGCGCGACCGGTTCATGATGCGCATCTCGATGGGATATCCCGACCCCGCGTCGGAGGCGCTCATGCTGCGGCAGCGCGAGACGGTGAACCCGTTGCGCGGAATCACGCCAGTCGTCAGTGCGGCGCAGGTCGAAGACCTCATCTCCTGGGCCCGGCGCGTGCATGTCGCTCCGGCGATCGAGGAGTACGCCGTCGCTCTGGCCTCCGCCACCCGCACCCATCCCGACCTGCGGCTCGGGGCGAGCCCGCGCGCCACGCTGCAGCTCGTGCGCGCCGCGAAGGTGTGGGCCGCCCTCGACGGCCGCGGCTTCGTGATCCCGGACGACCTCACCGCACTCCTCGCCCCGGTCTTCGTGCACCGTCTGATTCCGACGCGGGCCGCCGGTGGCGCGCGGGCGCGGTCCGGCGCCGACGCGGTGGCCCACATCCTCGAGACCATCGCCGGGTCGGTGCGGGTGCCTCTGGCCACACGCGGATGAGGTGACCGTGCGACGTCTCTGGCCCTTCACCGTCCGCGGTACCGGCGCGCTGATCCTCGCCGTCGGATGCCTCATCGCCGCGAACGAACTCGGCCTGGTGGAGCTGCTCTACTTCGGCGTGCTGCTGATCGCCGTTCTGGTCGCCGCGGTGCTGTCGCTGTTCCTCACCCGCCGCACCGGGGCAATCGAGCGCACCATGATCCCCGAATCGGTCGGCGTCGGCGACACCGCCGTCGTCACCGCGCGGGTGACGGTGCGCACGGCGGTCCCGACCCCTCCCGGCACCTGGGAGGACACCCTCCCCCGCGGGCTCGGGGGCACGGCCACCGGCCCCTTCCCCGCTCTCGCCTCCGGACTGCGCGGCTCGCAGCGCGCCGTCGAGCGGTCGTACACCGTCACCGGCCTCACCCGCGGCATCCATGACCTCGGCCCGTTCGCCCTCACCACGACGGACCCGTTCGGCCTCGCGCGCCGCCGCACCGTGCGCGGCGAGCGCACCGCGGTGACCGTGACGCCGGCCGTCGTCGAGCTGCCCGGCATCCCCGACGTCGGCGGCGCATCGGGCGGGAGCCGACTCACCGTCGATCTGCACCTCGGTCAAGGAGCGGACAACCTCGTCGCCCGTCCGTACCAGTCCGGCGACTCGATGCGGCGCATCCACTGGCGCGCCACGGCGCACCGAGATGAGCTCATGGTGCGGCAGGAGGAGCAGGAGTCCACGCCTGAGGCGACCGTCGTGCTCGATCTCGGTATGCTCCGGTGGTCACCCGAGGCGATGACCGAGCCCGGGTCGGATCCGGCCTTCGAAGCAGCGGTGTCGGCGTGCGTCTCGGTGGTGTCCCGCCTCGTCCACGACGGCTACGGCGTCGAGGTCACCGACAGCGACGGCGCCACCCTCACCGACCGCATCGACAGCGGCGACGTGATCGAGGTCGAGACGATGACCGCCCGCTTCGCGACCCTCCTGGCACGTCCCGACGACCATCTGGCGCGCCTTTCCCCCCAGTTCACCGGCGGGATGACGGGCCCCGTCGTGCTGATCGTGGGTCGGATCGATCCGTCCGATGTGAGCGCCATCGCTCCGATCGCCCACCACAGCACCCTTCCCATGCTCCTGGCGGTGACCCCCCGGGGCGACGCCCTCCTCCGCGCCGAGGAAGCGGGCTGGCACGCCGCCGCGATCCCCGAGGACGCGGACCTCGCTCTGGCGTGGACTGCCGTCGGCGAGAGGCTGGTGGGTGACCGTGTCGGCTGAGTCCACCCTCGCCGGTCGCGACCGGCTGAGGACCGCGCTGATGCTGCCGCTGGGCATCGCAGCGGCCGTCTTCGCCGCGCTCCTGCCCCTCGCGCGCGTCGTGCTTCCGGCGCAGTGGATGCCCGGAACAGTCGCCCTCGTGCTGCTCGTGCTGGCAGCCGGTTTCCTGGCGCGCCGGGCGGGCCTGGCCGCGCTCGCGGTGACCCTCATCGAGACCGGCGTCTGGGCGGCCTTCATGATGCTCGCCTTCCTGCGCGACACCGCGCTGCTGTGGATCATCCCCACCGCCGGTACGGCCGACGAGGTCATGCAGCTCCTCGCCACCGCGGCCGAGGAGATCACGTACGGCGCAGCCCCGCTCCGCGCCGGCCCCGCCCTGGCGTTCCTCATCGTCGCGTCGGTCGGACTCCTGACGGTGATCGTCGACCACGTGGTCGTGACCGCCCGTATGCCGCTGCTGGCCGGCATCGCCCTCATCGCGGTCTCGCTCATCCCGTCGATCGTCGTGCCCGACGACGTCGATGTCGTCGCCTTCGTGCTGTTGGCCGCCTCCATCCTCTTCCTCATGCGCGTCGACACTCTCTCCCGCCAGGCGCCCGCCGCCCGTGCGGCGACCCGCGGAGCGGGCATCCCCGCCACCGCGGTGGGGATCGGCGCCGTCGCGGTGGTCGTCACGCTCGTCGTCGCCCCGGCCCTTCCGCAGCCGGTCGCCCGAAGCCTCCCCGGCGGCGTGAACGTCGGCAGCGGCATCGACGCCACGCTGCAGCTCGGTGACGACCTGCGCAGGCCCCGCGAGGTCGAGGTGCTCCGCGTGCACAGCAGCGCTCCGCTGCCGCCGTACCTGCGCGCGACGACGCTGTCGACCTTCGACGGCGCCGTCTGGCTTCCCGACGAGGACGAGACCGCCGTGCTCGACGACGAGACCGCGATGGAGCCGGTCTCGGTCCCCGCCGATGTTCGCGTGGAGGAGTACACCACCGATGTGTCGATCCAGAGCCTCTCCTCGACGTGGCTGCCGATGCCGTTCCCGGCCGTTGGTGTGAGCGGGCTCGAGGGCGACTGGTCGACCGTGCCCTACAACCGCACCGTCGTCAGCGACGGGGCGCGCACGCAGGACCAGGACTACGAGGTCACCACGCAGGTGCCGCGGCCGACCCGGGAGCAGATCCGCGCCGACGTGGCCGCCCCCGATGGACTCAGCCCGGAGCTGACCCAGCTGCCGGACGATCTGCCCGCCATCGTCGAAGACCTCGCGATCGAGGTGACCGAGGGAACCACGAACGACTACGACGCGCTCATCGCGCTGCAGAGCTGGTTCCGCGGGCCGGAGTTCCGCTACTCGCTCGATGCGCCGGTCGAGGATGGTTTCGACGGCACGGGCGCGCAGGCGATCGCGCAGTTCCTCGACCAGAAGGAGGGGTACTGCGTGCACTACGCCGGCGCCTTCGCCCTCATGGCGCGCGCCCTCGACATGCCCAGCCGCATCGTGGTCGGCTATCTTCCCGGCTCCTCGACGACCGACGCGATCGAGCGCGAGACGGTCTACTCGGTCTCGTCGTCGCAGCTCCACGCCTGGCCGGAGGTCCACTTCGACGGGCTCGGGTGGGTCTCCTTCGAGCCCACCAACAGCCTCGGCACGCCGACCAGCTTCTCCGCGGCACTGTCATTGGCCGGTCCGGATTCCGGCGGCACAGAGGCCGAAGAGACCGAGGAGACGGAGCCGAGCCCGACGCCGACCCTCCTGCCCGAAGAGGAACAGAACGAGGAGAGCGGCGAAGCGCTTGGAACGACGAGCGGCTCCGACGACGCCCTCCCCGCCCTCGCGGTCATCGCCGCCCTCGTGCTGCTGCTGGCGGCGCCGGCCGCGCTGAGGTCGGTGCGAGCGCGTCGCCTTCTGCTCGCCGCCCGGCGAGGAGACGCGGCCGCAGCGTGGCTGGTCGTGCAGGACACGGCGATCGACCTCGGCATTCCTGTTCCCGCGAGCGACACCCCTCGCACGCTGGCTGCGCGCCTCGCGCAGAGCCACGGTGCGCCCGAGGCGGCCATGGCGACCCTTGCCGACGCCCTCGAGCGAGCCAGCTACGCACCCTCGGGCACGATTGCCGCCGGCGACCACGACGCGCTCGCGGATGCGGCCGCCGCCTCCTCGGCGGCACTGCTGCGCAACGCACCCGTCGCGCGGCGCATCCTCGCCGTCATCGCGCCCCGATCGCTCGTCATGCGCCCGGGCAGCGCTTTCGCCGGGGCGGGAACCCACGCCCGCGCGTGAGACCCGCGCCGCGCGTGCGTTAGGATGGTCCGCGGCCCTTCGGGGCCCGGGAGGATTCGCCTAGTGGCCTATGGCGCACGCTTGGAAAGCGTGTTGGGTGCAAGCCCTCAGGGGTTCGAATCCCCTATCCTCCGCCGTGTGATGAGTCGCGACATAGGTCTCACTTGAGTCGCGACATGTGTCACGTTTTGGAAGCCTCCCGCCATCGGCCGGGGGCTTTCATCGTGTTTCGCCAGTAGGTCTTGTTCGGGTCGATGGTGTTGGTGGCGATGATTTCGCCGGTGCGGATGGCGACGATGGTGACGGTGGTGTCGTCGGCGAGGATGAGCACGGTTGTGCCGCGGTGGTCGGTGCCGACGCCGAGGTAGTGCATGCGGGCGGCGCGGCGGAAGCTGATCTTCCCGTTGGTGTCGACGTGGTCGTGTCGGACGCGGTAGTGGATGTCGGTGGTGTGCCCTGCGGGGGCGGCTTTCGGGGATGCTGCGTAGGCGGCTGCGGGTGTGATGCCGTCGCGGGCGCGGTGTGGTCGGTGGGTGTTGTAGTAGTTCTGAAATTGTTCGAGTTGTGCTTTTAGTTCGGGGATGGTCGCAGCTCGGGGTCGGGCGTCCAGCCAGCGTTTGAGGGTTTGGTGGAAGCGTTCGATTTTCCCTTGCGTCTGCGGGTGGTTGGGGGTGCCGTTCTTCTGGACGATGTTCAGGGCGGCGAGGACGTATTCGAACTCGTTGCGGCCGCCGCCGTGGCGTGCGGTGTAGACGCGTCCGTTGTCGGTGAGGGTGGAGGCGGGTGGCCCGTAGGTGTCGATGGTGGTGAGGAAGGTGTCCACGACGTGGCGGCCGGTGACGGGCTGGTGGGCGGTGCAGGACAGCAATAGGCGGGAGTGGTCGTCGAGCCAGTTCAGGATTTCGACGTCGGTGCCGCCTGCGAGGCGCCAGTGGGTGAAGTCGGACTGCCAGGTCTCGTTGGGCTGGGCGGCTTCAAACCGGACGTATGAACTTCGGGGTCGTTTGCGTGGTCCGGGGGTGATCAGGCCGGCGGTATGCAGGACGCGACGGATCGTGGACGTCGACGGCGTCCGGAGCCCTTCTTGGGAGAGGTGCCAGGCGATGGTGACCGGGCCCGCGTCGGCGCCTGCCGCGGTCAACGCGTGGCGCAGTTGCACGATCCGGTCACGGACCGGGTCGGTGACCGCGTGGGGTGACGACCGTGGCGCACGGGAACGGGCGTCCAACCCGTCGAGGCCTTGTTGCCGGTAGCGAGCCAGCAGCCGGTGCAGATGCCGTCGGGAGATCCCGTACTGCTGCGCCGCGTCAGTGACCGACAGCTGCCCGGCAACGATCTTCAACACCACGACCCGATGCTTCGACGACATGCACGAGTGTCGCCTATGACGCGACTCACGTGTGACCTATGTCCCGACTCAGCAGAGACCTATCAGGTGTGACCTATGTCGTGAACTCCGACACCCTATCCTCCGCCGAACGAAGCGCTGCACCCCGAGGGTGCGGCGCTTCTTCGTTTCGGGGCCCGGCTCGCCTCCCTGCCGCGCTTCGAGAGGAGATCCCTCTTGACGAGGACGCTCCGAGAGGAATCATCCTCTCGGAGCGGGATGTCCTCCGCAGGGAGGCCGACACGGCCGGGCTTCAGGCGCGGACGGCCTCGGCGATCGGGGTGTCGCCGTTGTTGAAGCGGATCGTGCGGCCGATCGTGGAGTCATCCGCTATCACCGCGGCGATCACGCCGGCGACATCGGCGCGCGCCACCGATCCGGCCTCCGCGGCTTCGGTGTCGATCATGCCGGTGCCGTCATCTTCGGTCAGCGAGCTCGGTGCGAGGATCGTCGCGTCGAGGTCGGCGGCACGGAGGTGCTCGTCGGCGGCGGCCTTGGCCTCGGCGTAGGCGAAGAAGGGGTTGTCCTCGGGCACCCCGTGGTCAGGACCGGCACCGAAGTACGACACCATCACGTAGCGACGCGCGCCGGCGGCGACCGCCGCATCCATCGACCGGATCGCGGCGTCGCGGTCCACCGCGTACGTGCGCTCGGGGTCTCCCCCGCCCGCGCCGGCCGACCAGACGACCACGTCGTTGCCGCTGACGAGGTTGCGCATCTGCTCCTCGTCGAACGACTGCACGTCGGCGACGAGCGGTGTGGCACCGGTCGCCTGCACGTCGGCTTCGTGTTCGGGGTTGCGGATGACGGCGGTCACGTGATGGCCGGCTTCCACGAGGAGGGGTTCGGCCAGGAGGGCGACCTTGCCGTGGCCGCCGATGAGCAGGATGCGCGTGGTCATGGGTGTTCCTTCCGTCAGTGCGGCGAGCCTACCCACGCGAGATGAACCGACTCCGCCGGGAGACATCGCCGGCCGCGTGTGCTACGGCGGCATCATCCGAGCGGAGGCAGTACGGTGAGCGACACGGCGGTCGCCCCCGCGCCGCGCGCTGTGTCGACGGCGCGCTCGACGGCATCCAGCGAGCCCGCCAGGAGGGTCACCCCGCTCCACACGGACAGGGTGACCACGCCGTCGGCCGACGTGACCTCGACGCCTTCGACGGCAGCCGTCGCGCGCACACGAGGGTCGCCCGCCCTTTCCAGGCGCACGCCGCGCACGGCCGTGAAGCGGCCGAGCGTGCGCACCAGCACCTCCGCGAGGCGCCGGCTGGCCCGGAACGTGATCGCCATGTGCCCCTCTCCGCCATGCACATCGAGGGTGCTGAACGCCTCGAAGCTCACCCCCCGCGTGGAGAAGCACTCCGACAGCGCGGTGAGCGTTCCGCTGCGATCCGCGGCACGCACGAACACCACCCAGCGCTCATCGACCGCCATCGCTCACCCCGCACTCGTCCACGCCGCCAGGGCGGAAGAGATCTGCCGGGACACCGCCGCCAGCCGTCGCTCCTCATCGACCGCGAGGTCGTCGAGGAGGATGCGCGACCATCCGTCGGGACCGACGACCACCGGCAGCCCCAGCACCCCGTGCACGGGCTCACCGCCGAAGGAGACTTCGCCGGCGACGGCGACCTGACCGGCGACGACGATCTCCCGTCCGTCGAGGAGGGTGTCGACCATCTCGATCGCGGCACCCGCCGTGCCGTTCGCGGTCTTCGCGCCGCTCGTGTGCGTGAGGTACGGACGCACGACGGCCTTCACATCCGGCGGCCACTCCTCGACGAGGGTGAACGCCTCGGCGGCGGCGCGGCGGCCGATGCGGGCGAGATCCTGTTTGGCGTGGGCGACCTCGTCGACGAACGTGTCGAGATCGCGGTCGCCGCGGAGCCGGGCGACGACGCCGCGTCGCTCGTCGGCATCCAGTCCGCGCAGCCGCACCGTCGACCACAGCGGCACGGCTCCGTCCCCGTGCTGGCCGGCCACGAACCCGCCGACACGCTGACGCCGTATGCCGAGTGCCGCGGCGATCTCGCGGCGGAACCGCAGCGTGTCCAGCCACGCGCCCATGCCGATGACCCGATGCCGCCCGAGGGCCCGCGCGAAGACGTCGACCCCCAGCTCCACGGGATTGGAGACGACGATGACGACTTCGTGACCGCTTCCGTGCGCGGCGAGCGCCCGCGCATACGTCTCGAAGATCTCCAGGTTGGCCTGCGCGAGCGCGTCGCGATCGATGACCTGGTCCGGCACCGTCGGCACGGTGCGCCCGGCGGCGACCACGACGACGTCGGCGACCACGTCGTCGGGCTCCGTGGCGACGTCGATGAAGGGGGCGTGCTCGTCATAGGCGTCGATGAGGTCGGCGCGCAGGCCGTGCGCGGCACGTCCGGACGCCCCGCCGGACCTGCCCACCAGCTGGAGTCGCGACGTCGGGCGGATCACCCGCCGCTCGATGAGTCCCGCGCACACCGCTCGTCCGACGTCGCCCGTCGCACCCAGCACCGCCACATCCACGCTCGGATGCTAGCCGGTCGGTGTTTCCGCCGCGGTCGCGCGAACTGCATCCATCGGAATGAATCCAGGGCGGCCGGGGTTACCGACCATATGGAACGCTTCGGAACGCTCTCCTTCGGTCACTACGGCCCCCTCGGCGGAGGCCGTCAGCTCACGGCGCGCGACTCGATGCACCAGGCCATCGATCTCGCGCAGGGCATGGATGAGATCGGCGCGGATGGCATCTTCTTCCGCGTGCACCACTTCGC
>MDSY01151027.1_pt1 | contig 10569 bp, 10 predicted proteins | sample 811131 | NCBI WGS metagenome assembly MDSY01 (sample SAMN05326643, study PRJNA326480) | marine metagenome | isolation source: seawater | place: Atlantic Ocean: South West | collected 2010
AATCAAGCAAGTAGATGAAAGAATGAAGTCAATGATTCATGCAGGGGCATTAATGTATGTTCAGAAGGCAAAAGATATGATGTCTACTTTAGAGGCTCAATAACAAGAGCGTACCATTTTCATTCTGTATTTTAGGGCTTTTTTGATGGATTAGGTAGTTTAGACACTGATACTTTTTTCACCATGGCTCCTTCTATATTTGCCGTTTCAAAGCAGTAATTATCGATCAAAAAGCTTATATTTCCATCCGGTATATTTTCAAGTTGTTCGAGAACTAAGCCGTTTAGTGTCTTAGGGCCATCAGTCGGCAACGACCAACCAGTGGCTTTATTTATTTCTCTTATCGTGGCCCCACCATCAATCTCAAATTTATCTTTTGAAATTTTATGAATCTCATCAATCTGATCAGCTATGTCAGTTGTAAAGTCACCGACTATTTCCTCAAGTATATCTTCTAAAGTTACCAATCCTTGAACTTCACCATATTCATCAACCACAATTCCAAATCGCGCTTTTTTATCACGGAAATTTAAAAGTTGATTCATTAAGGTTGTACTCTCTGGGATGAAATACGCTTTTTCTGATAGTTGACGAACCAGTTTATGTGAGACCTTTTGTGATTTTAATAAGTGATGTGCTTTCCTCGTATTAAAAACGCCAATGATATTGTTTATATCGCCTTTGTATAAAGGTTGTCTTGTATATTCAGAATCCAAAATAGCCGATTTAATGGAATCTATTGGCTCCTCCAAGTCAATTCCTTGCATCTCATTTCTAGGAATCATGATGTCTTCAATAGTGATGTTCTCAAGATCCAGTATTCCTTTCAGCATGCCCTGATTATTGCTGGATAGCTTGTGACTGGACAGATCAACCAGAGATTTGAGTTCCTCAGAATCTAGACCGTCATCTCTATCTTTGGTTGGATCAAAGCCTAATAGTGAGATTACAAAGTTGGTAAATTTGTTTATCAAAACAACTAATGGAACCATAACTTGCATTAATGGTCGCAGGATATGACTTGTCCTAAAAGCAAACCACTCTGGATTTTGAGCCGCGATTGTCTTCGGGGTTACCTCAGAGAAAACTAAAACTAAAACCGTCAGCGATGCGGTTGCAACCCATGGCGCTGCGGCTTCACCAACATAAATGATGGCTAGCATATTAGCTATTATCGCTGCCAAAATGTTAACAGCATTGTTACCAATCAGTATTAATCCAATCAACCTATCTGGTTTTTCCAAGAGTTTAGCTGCCCGACGAGCGCCAGAACTTTTTTTCTTCTGGTGCCGCAGTCTGTATCTATTAAGCGCCATCATGCCTGTCTCTGAGCCAGAGAAAAAAGCGGAAAGGATAAGCAGTATTACTAGTAAAACCCACAGGATAGTGGGATCTGACATGTCCAAAAATTTGTCCAATTAATTACATCATGTATATGTTGAAGTACTTGATTAAAATAAGCAACTTAGAATTGTAAATTTCGAATTAAATCAATAAGAATTCTATGACTATTTTACTTCCAACATAGGCCATTAAGATTGAAATAAATCCTGCCCATGTCCATGCAATTGCCACGTTTCCTCTCCATCCTCGCTGGTATCTTCCCCAGAGAAGAATCACGTAAGTGATCCAAGCCAGAGAGCTCAAGATGACTTTATGCAATAGCTTTTGCTCGAATAAATTATCATAGAATAAGAATCCTGAACCAAGAGATAAAGTGAGCAAAACAACACCAATCCATATGAGTTCAAAGAGAAAATTTTCCATAGTTTGTAGTGGTGGAAACGAGTTGATCAGAAAGTTTTGATTTTTTTGTTTTAACTGCAAATGGTGATAACCCGTCATCATTGAGTGAAGCGCTGCAATTGCCAGGAAACTATAGGAAAGAAATGAAATGATAATATGTATTTGTATCGGCAAAGATAGATCAATCAATGTTTTTGTTGGCGATATAAATTGACCTAATAAAAGACTAAATATTGAAATCGGAAAGAGTACCAAATACATGCTGTGAAGTGATTTATTAAAGCTACTGATAAAAATCACAGTGTTGATAATAAAAGCTATTAAAACAAAGGTCTTGAAGAGGCTTAGATCTAGACCATTTTCTACAAGCAGTAAATCAACAACAGTAATTAAGTGGAACAGAAGTATTAGGGCTAACGCATTCTGGAATTTTGGAAATTTGTTACTCAATCCTTTGATCAGATTGATTAAAAGATAAAAAAAACCAAAAACATAGGATAAAATTGTTATAAATGTAATAGCTGACATATAGAGAGAGGTTAACAAAAACGTCCTTTAGTTTGGCATAATTGGCTTTGATGTTGAAGTCGCAATGATAATTATTATCAATAAAAGATAAGTGGAATTAGGTAATTTGTATGGCAATTTTTTCAAGTCTCTCGGAAAAACTAAGTAACAGTATTAAGAAGATTTCTGGCAAAGCAAGTCTTAGTGATAAAAATATTCAAGATACTTTGAGGGATGTGCGTATTGCATTGCTTGAGGCCGATGTTGCTCTTCCTGTAGTTAAGCAATTTTTAAATGATGTAAAAGATCGCGCGTTGGGGGTTGAAGTGGCAAGTAGCCTTAATCCCGGTCAACAGTTCCTCAAGATAGTCAAAAGTGAACTTGAAGTATTAATGGGAGAAAAAAATGAGGGTGTTGATTTAGTAGGTAAACCTCCCGCGGTTATTATGATGGCAGGACTTCAGGGAGCTGGTAAAACAACCACTGCAGCAAAATTAGCTAAATATATTAAGAGTGATAAAGGTAAGAAGGTCATGTTGACCTCGGCAGACGTCTATCGGCCTGCAGCAATAGAACAACTCAAAATTCTTTCCTCAGAAGTAGACGTAGAGTTTTTCGAGAGCTCTCCAAGTCAAAAACCTAAAGATATAGTTGCAGCCGCTATAGCCATGGCAAAAAAGAAATTTATAGATGTCTTGATTATTGATACAGCCGGCAGATTGCATATTGATAATGAAATGATGGGAGAATTAAAACAATTGGTTGCATTGACAAATCCAGCTGAGCTTCTTTTTGTCATTGATGCGATGATTGGTCAAGATGCTGTAAACACGGCAAAGGTTTTTAACGACAGTTTGCCGTTATCTGGAGTAATTTTAACGAAAGTGGATGGGGATACTCGGGGGGGAGCCGCACTTTCAGTTAGACAGGTTACAGGTAAGCCCATCAAGTTCTTAGGAGTAGGCGAAAAAACAGATGCGCTTGAGCCTTTTCATCCCGATAGACTCGCATCAAGAATTCTTGGTATGGGTGATATGTTGTCACTCATCGAAGAAGTTGAAAGTAAGGTTGATAAGGAGAAAACTGACAAATTAGCCAAAAAAGTTATTAAAGGTAAACGCTTTGATTTAGATGACTTACGAGATCAATTACAACAAATGAAAAATATGGGCGGCATGTCGAACATGCTTGACAAGTTACCAGGAATTGGAAACATGGCTCAAGTCGCAGAGACTGCACAAGCCAATCAACAATTCGATAAAATGCAATTCATTCTTGATTCAATGACACCGCATGAACGACGCTATCCTGATATATTAAATGGCTCGCGCAAACGCCGAATAACGAGTGGATCAGGTACTACAATCCAGGATTTAAATCGCTTAATGAAGCAACACAAGCAAATGAGCAAGATGATGAAAAAGATGAAAGGAAAAGGGATGCAAAACATGATGCGAAGTATGAGCGGCATGATGAACCAAGGAAGTAGCGCTATAGGTAAAGGATTCCCAAGATTTTAAAAGCCTTTTCTGAATGTTAATCTAATGTTACGAGAGAAAAGTATTCCAATTGTCATTGTTTTAGAATAGACTTGCCAACCTGAAATTTGAGTGAAAAGCACTAATACTGCTTGTTTCGTTAAAACAGAGAAGGAACAATTAATGTTAACGATTAGATTGTCCAGAGGTGGTTCAAAAAAACGACCTTTCTATCATCTTACAGTTGCTGACTCGCGTCGTGCAAGGAACTCTCGCTACATAGAGAGGGTGGGATTTTTTAATCCTATCGCGAGAGGTGCAGAAGAGAGGTTAAGGGTAGATATTGAGCGTATTGAACATTGGCAAGGGCAAGGCGCGCAACTGAGCGAAAGAGTATCGTCTCTCGTTAAAGAGGCTACTAAAAAAGTAGCGTAGAGAAATATCACGTCAGCCCGTATGACTGAGTCCCCCGAAAAGCAAATAAGCATTGGACAGTTCGGAAAAGTCCATGGTGTTCAAGGCTGGATCACCGTGACTTCATTTACTGAAAAACCAGCAGACCTATTTAGTTTTGACTCACTTTCGATTAAAGGTTCAAAAGAGAACGAGCCTTTTTGCTTTCAAACTTATTCAAAGCACAGCGACCGTTTTATCGCCAAAATAGAAGGGATAGATGATCGTGACTCGGCTATCTATTTTGTAAATAAACAAATCCAAATACATGAAAAATGCATGCTTGAGTTAAGTGAAGATGAATTTTATTGGCACCAACTCAAAGGTCTTGAAGTAAAAACTTTCTATAACGGTTGTGAGCAAATGTTGGGTATTGTCGAATCGATTATAGAGACCGGATCTAATGATGTCATGGTTGTGAAAGGAAATAGGGAGAGTATTGATACCAGAAAGCGTGTTATATCTTGTGCTAACGAATTTTTAGTTGGTGTTAATATAAAGGAAGGATTTATAGAGGTCGATTGGGATCCAGAATTTTGATTTCAGATATAATGATTACTAGACTAGCATGAAAATTGGTATTGTTACTCTTTTCCCGGAAATGTTTGAGGCTTTGACGAGTTTTGGTGTAACTTCTCGTGCGTTTAAGCAGAACATTATTGAATTAAAGTTCTTTAATCCTAGAGACTACACAGACAAAAAACATAAATCAGTTGATGATCGCCCCTTTGGTGGGGGGCCAGGTATGATTATGTCACCTGAGCCATTAAAAAATGCGATATGTAAGGCTAGAGATTGGATTGATGACAGCTTAAAAGTCGTGTATTTGTCACCTCAAGGAGCTTTGGTTACTCAATCGAAGATTAAATCCATGGCTGACGACAAAAACTTTATTTTTATTGCAGGAAGATATGAAGGAATCGATGAACGAATTATCCAAACACAAGTTGATGAAGAACTTTCTATAGGAGATTATATAGTCAGTGGCGGTGAATTACCGGCTATGGTAATTCTTGATTCATTAGTTAGATATAAACCTGGAGTTCTAGGAAATCCGCAGTCTAAGAACCAAGATTCATTTTCTGATGATATCTTTGATTTTCCAAATTACACTCGACCAGAGATTTTTGACGGTATAAAGGTGCCTGAGGTACTTTTGTCGGGGAATCATAGTCAAATAAAAACTTGGCGTGATCAACAGGCAATACAGAAAACAAAAGAAAAACGACCTGATTTACTAAGTAAAGAGGGGAGTAAGAAGAAAATGACGCCAGGATTTTAATAAAGTTTGCTACAAGTATTTAAATTTGGAGATTAGTTGATACAATAGCGTCCCTTAGAACAGCGGTTAGTGGAAAATAAGATAATGACAAATAAAAAATCGATAATAGCGGAACTCGAAAAAGAGCAAATGACAAAGGAAGTTCCTGACTTTGGTCCCGGTGACACTGTTGTTGTTCAAGTTAAAGTAAAGGAAGGCTCTAGGGAAAGACTTCAAGCATTTGAGGGTGTTGTTCTTGCTAAGAGAAATAGACAGCTCAATTCAGCATTTACAGTGAGGAAAATATCGAACGGTATTGGAGTAGAGCGAACATTTCAAACATATAGTCCGCTTTTGGATAGCATAGAAGTAAAGCGTAGAGGTGCTGTAAGGCGAGCGAAACTCTATTATTTGCGCGAGAGATCAGGCAAATCAGCTCGGATCAAAGAAAAACTCAATTAAAAAGCTAGCATTGCAGTATCTGAGCAAGACTCTTGAAAGCTCAGGCCATTTCTTTCAGATCGATTTACGAGTGCGAGGTATCATCGCACCGCTGTCCCATCGTTATCGTAAAATAGGTTTAATATTAGCGGTACTGGATAAATCCAACCTTCTCTTATTTATTTGTCTTTTTGCCTTCTTGCTAAAATTTCATCCTATTACGAAAAATGCATATATCGATTTTGCTTCAAGTCAGCCAAGGTTTTAGAGGACATTAAAATTAACAACAGAAAATTAAAAGAATAAAAACAAAAAAGGCAAAATAGTATTGAAACAAGATGAATTAATTTCAGGAATAGTAATCGGTAATCCAGAAGGCTTTGGATTCGTTGAACGCTTGGACGGTGATGGCGATGATATTTATCTATCACCTATTCAAATGAGACAGGTTTTTGATGGCGATGAAGTGCTCATTAAAGCGAAAAAACGCGCGAAAACGGCTAAACTAGAAGGAAAAATTGTAAGCGTAGTTCGAAGAAAATCTTTGGAGCTAATTGGTAAATTATCCAAAGAAAATTCATCTTTTTTCGTTATCCCTGAAAATCCTAGAATAAGTCAAGACATCATAGTTGAAAAGTCAGATATTGGTAACGCTTTAGAAGGACAGATAGTCTGTGTTCGAATCACCAAGGTACCTACCATTAAGAATTTAGCTTCCGGTCATATCACAGAAGTTCTAGGAGATTTTCATAGTCCTGGTATAGAAACCAAAATTGCTATACGAGACTACTCTATTCCTTTTAAGTGGGACGATAAGGCAGTAGCGGAAGTTAACAGAATTTCAACAAAAGTATCCATTGACGAGAAAAGAGTTGATTTACGGGACAAATATTTCGTAACAATCGATGGAGAAGATGCAAAAGATTTCGATGATGCAGTCTACTGTGAACCTGTTGATAACGGTTTCTATAGATTATATGTTGCGATTGCCGATGTATCTGAATACATTAAAGCTGATTCGTATCTGGACAAAGAAGCGCTTAAAAGAGGGAACTCAGTATACTTTCCAAATAGCGTTATACCGATGTTACCTGAAAAACTTTCTAATGGATTATGTTCACTAAATCCGAACGAAGATAAATTAACAGTTGTTTGTGAAATGTTAGTAAATTGTAGTGGTGATGTTGAAAGTTATCAGTTTTATGAGGCTGTTATTGTTTCGCACTCTAGGAAAACTTACACGCAAGTTGCAAGATTTATCAGAAATATTGACTCAGATACAGCGATGCGCACCAAGCAAAATACATTTGAACCAGGAGCGGAGCGATTAGTTAAAAATCTACATGAAGTCTTCAAACGTTTGGAATTGGTCAGAGACAGTAGAGGAGCGATTTCATTTGAAACTCAGGATACAAAAATACTTTTCACGAAAGACAAAAAGATATCTAAAATAATTCCATCAGAAAGAAACGTGGCACACAAAATTATCGAGGAGTGTATGCTTTGCGCTAATTTATGTGCTGCCGACTATCTAGAACGTGCAGAAATGCCACTACTGTATCGAGTTCATAAAAAACCAACGTTTGAAAAGATGACGAATCTTAGCAAGTTTCTTTCAGGTTTTAATATTGATATAAAATTAGATGGAGACATTAAACCCTCAGATTATCAAAACATATTAAAATTAGTAAAAGGTAGAGATGAAGAGAGAATAATCCAGTCAGTTCTTTTGAGGTCTATGGCTCAAGCCAATTATCATCCAAAGAATGATGGCCATTTTGGGCTAGCTTATGAATCTTATACTCATTTTACTTCCCCTATTAGAAGATATTCGGACTTGATAATTCATAGAGGAATTAAGGCGCTTATTAGGCAAGCAAGCAAGACGTATGAAAAATATACTTATGAATATGAGCAGCTTGACATGATTGGTCAACAAGTAAGTATGACCGAGCGGCGAGCTGAGGATGCCACACGAAGTGCTGAATCTTGGCTGAAGTGCGAATATTTGAGTCATAGGGTTGGCGAGGAATTTGATGGCGTCATAAGCTCTGTGACTGGTTTTGGTCTTTTTGTTTTATTGGAAGATGTTTTCATCGAGGGTTTAATTCATATCTCAAGTATCGATGAAGATTACTATGTATTCGATGAAATCCGTTACTGTTTAGTGGGAGAGTCAAAGAAAAGACAATTTTTTATTGGGGACAAAGTAAGAGTTTTTCTCAGACAGGTGTGTGTAAGACAAAGGAAAATTACTCTCATTCTAAAAGATGTAAACGAAGGGAAGGAGAGTATTTTAGAAGCGAGTAATTTTTCCGCATCAAAACGGCCGTCTGCAAATGCAGTAAAGATGGCAAAGGAGTACCAGGTAAAGTTAAGCAATAAAAATAAGAGATACCGAAGCAAAAAGAAAAGATAACTCAATTGAATTGTTATTTGCTTAAACCCAGACCGACCAATGCGTCAAAAGACATTTTTATTAAATTTCACTAAGGACTGTGAAATCAAATTGGACAGATGCGACAAGAAGTACCTCGAGTCGCTCTCATGATATACAGTATGATCACTGCTTCCGATCGCTAAAAATCCTAGAGGAATCTCGCTGCCGATCTTGCATATTGCGACCGAATTATTAATCTGATCGGAATGATTAAAAAGAGCGTGAAAATCCTCTGATGAAAATTGGCCGCCAATCGGCTCTTTTAAGCTTATCAATCTCGGTATCTTTTCTTCTAACTCTATCTGCGATGTTGAAACCACAATTGGATGATCAACTGATATATCTTCGTCAAACAAAATAAGTGAGTAAAACTCAAGTTTAAAGTCATTTTTGAAAGAATCGCTGAGTATATCAAGAAAGCTCTTTAAATCATGCGCACTTAGCATTTTTAAAGTAAGTGTCATCACTGATTCAAAAATTTTTTGATTTTGGTCTGCATTTTCGATCAGGTGATTAAGCTTTTCATTTAATAGTTTATTTTTTTCTTGAAGTTTTTGAAGATGCCTCTCGACTATCGAAATAGCGCCGTCAGTTTTATGATGAATTACCATGGTTTCTAAAATATCTGAATTATTGTCAAAAAAATCTGGATGGTTTCTCAAAAACGACCTGACATCTTTGATATCAACCGCATCATCTATTTTGTTTCTCATATATTCATGATTCCTTGAAAAACTGTTTTTGCTTCTCCGATCATCTTAATTCGATCACTTTCATTAGGCCATACAATTTTGAGATGACCGCCTTTTTGCTGAACTGTAACAGAAGAGTTTACTAATCCATCCCGAATAGCTACTGCTGCAGTTGCGCACGCTCCAGAGCCACAAGATTCTGTTTCTCCTGATCCCCTCTCAAAAACACGTAATTTTATTAAATCCTTGTTAATTATTTGCGCAAAGTTAACATTCACTTGATTTGGGAAGCTCTGATGTTTTTGAAAGTCACGTCCTATTTGTCTGATGTTGACTTTACGAATATCTCTTTCGAAGATTATGGCATGAGGGTTACCTACAGTAACTGGAACAAATTCAATCATTCTGCTCATAATTTCAAGCTTATATGATTTTTCTTGTTTTTCGGTTTTGAATGGAACCTTTTTTGGGTCAAATGAAGGTGGTTGTATTTCAACGGCCACCATGTTTTTGCCAACTAACTCAATATGTAACATCCCACCAATAGAGCTAACCAACAATTTCCTCTTTCCTGAGAGACCTTGGTCATAAATAAACTTTGCAATACATCTTGCACCATTTCCACATTGACTCGCTTCAAGACCATCCCGGTTGAAAATTCTGTAGTTAAAGTCAACATGACTCTCTTTAGGAGGCTCGATAATGAGCAACTGATCACAGCCAACGCCCCTATGTCTGTCAGCTATTCGTTTAACCATGTTTTTAGTAATATTTATGTGTTGATTAATCGTATCAATCACCACAAAATCATTACCAATACCGTTCATTTTAGTGAATTTTAAGTGCATTTTTTAATTTATATACTCGATTAGTTTCTCATTTTTAATTAAGTCTTCAAATGTCTCTCTCTCTCTTATGACATGCAAAGATTCATCAACAATAAGAATTTCTGTGGGTCTACATCGACTATTGTAGTTCGAACTCATTGTGAATCCATATGCTCCCGCATCACATAGGCAAAGCAGATCACCTGTTTCTATTGGTAGCTTTCTGTCTTTACCCAGAAAGTCACCGCTCTCGCAAACTGGCCCCACAATGTCGTACATCTTTGATTGGGCAGAGTTAGGTGAGACTGACTTTATCTCCATTTCTGCTTGATATAAGGCAGGTCTTATATAGTCGTTCATTCCAGCATCAACAATTGCAAAGTTTTTCTCACCATTAGTTTTAACATACTCTGTCTTCATTAGTAGCACGCCAGCATTGCCAACTATTGACCGTCCAGGTTCTATGATAATTTTTTCAGTTCTGCTACTACAATCATTCATGATTGTCTTCGAGAATTCTTTGATATTAGTCTGGTTTGTATCCTCCTTTAAAGTCCCCAAACCTCCACCAATGTCTATATGAGACAAATGAATATTATCTAGTTTTAATTTATCAACAAAATGCATTAGGATCTGCAAGGACTCTCTAAATGGTGCTATGTCGTATATTTGGGAGCCTATATGACAAGCGATACCCATAATTTCGATGTTGCTGAGTTCTGAG
>MDSY01007637.1_pt1 | contig 10568 bp, 11 predicted proteins | sample 811131 | NCBI WGS metagenome assembly MDSY01 (sample SAMN05326643, study PRJNA326480) | marine metagenome | isolation source: seawater | place: Atlantic Ocean: South West | collected 2010
CTTGATTTATGCACTGAAAAAAATTTTAAGTGATTTAAAAGATAATTGATATTTTATTTTATAACCCCAACCTTTTACGGTTGGGGTTTTTTTAATGGAGTTGTAAAATCTTTTTTTTAATTAAAAAAATAAAATATTATTTTTTATTTCAATCTTAGGTATAATTTTAATAATTATGATTTGTATTTTAAAAGATTCTTTTTAATTTTTTTCTTTGAATTATCTCTGATTGACTTAATTCTTTTTTTTCATGCATTGTTTTAAAAGTATTTTTTAAGTCTCTTACAAGTTTTATAAGACCTGAAGGTTCCAATGATGCGGCATGATCTGTACCCTTCCAAGTTCTATCTAGTGTAAAATGACGCTCTATATAATTTGCACCAAGCGCGTACGCTGCTACATCAATTGCAATTCCAAGATGATGACCAGAAAATCCAATATCATGAACAACATTGGAAAATTTTTTTCTAAGTTTTTTTATGTCTAATAATCCAATATCCTCAAAGTTTGAAGGATATGTAGAAGTACATGAATAAAGAACTAAATCTTTATTTCGATTTTTTCTTATAAAAAATTCAACTATTTGATCTATTTCATTTATTTTTGTCATACCCAAAGATAAATGAATTTTACCTTTAAATTTGTTAGCTAATATCTCCAATAATTCAAAATCTAAATTACAAGCTGAAGGTATTTTTAAAAAATCACATTTAATTTTTGTTCTCAAAAAACCTTCTGCTGATTTTTTTTCCCATAATGAAGTAGAATATGAAATTTTATTTTTTCTACAGCATTTGTATAATTCATAATGTTCTTTAAAATTAAATTCTAAAAATTCTCTATGAATACCATAAGTTTTACCATAAGAATTTTCCTCGACAGGATGAGGTAAATTAAACTTTTCTCCTAGAAGATATTTATTATTCCTTTTTTGAAATTTAACATAACTAACACCACACTTTGCCGCAGATTCAATCATTTTTTTTGCTATTTTAAGATCACCTTTGTGATTACAGCCAATTTCAGCAATTATCTGAGGATTTTTATATTGCATAAATTAAATTTTTTTCATTAATATTATTTTGTGACAAAAGATCATAAACAATTGAATGTAATAATACCTTTAAGATCAAAGAGCAAGGGTATTAAAAATAAAAATTTATTAAAAGTAGGCAAATATCCATTGGCCGTTAAATGCATTAATACTATTTTAAAAAGTGGTCTTGGAAAAAAAATAATCATTGCAACAGATAGTAAAGAATATATTAAAAAAATTAAAAAGTTCTTCAAAAAAGAAAAAAAATTAATATATTTTATTAGATCCAAAAAAAGTGCACTCCCAAATTCTAAAACTGAAGTTGTTATCAATGAGGTAATTGAAAAAATTAATTTTCAAGAAGAAAAAAATATACTTTTGGTTCAAGCAACATCTCCAGATCTTAACTATAAAGATTTAATTTATGGATATCAAAAATTTATTAAAAATAATTTTGATAGTCTTTTTTCATGTTATAAAAGTAAAAAATTCATTTGGGCAGAAAAAAATAAGAAATTAATATCTATTAATTATGATTATAAAAATAGACCGATGAGACAATCTTTTACCCAAAATTTAGTTGAGAATGGAGCGTTTTATTTCTTTAAAAAAAAAGGTTTTAAAAAATATAAGAACAGACTATTCAAAAAAATAGGTTACCATGTTATGCCTGAAAATAGATCGTTTGAATTAGATGAACCAAATGATATTAAGAATATAAAAAATTTATAAATATGAAAAAAAAAGTAGCATTGGTAACCGGTGCAGGTGGTTTTATAGGATCTCATCTTGTAGAAGAGTTATTAATAAAAAATTTTTATGTTAAAGCATTTCTTAAGTATAATTCCAACTCTAATCTTGGATGGCTTAAAAACATAAAGTCAAAAAAAAATCTTGAAATTATTTATGGCGATGTAAGAGATTTTGACTCTATAAATAAAGCAATAAATGGCTCTGACTACATTCTAAATTTAGCGGCAATGATATCAGTCCCATATTCTTTTGAAAACCCTCAAAGTTTTGTTGATACAAATGTACTTGGTTTGTTGAACATAATAAGATCTGCAAACTTAAACAAAAAAAAAATAAAAAAAATAGTCCAAATATCATCAAGTGAAGTTTATGGAAATTTAATGTCTAAAGGTAAAAAAAATCTATTAGAAAGCGATATTCTTAAATCAGAATCTCCTTATGCCGCCTCTAAGATATCATCCGATCATCTTGCCACATCAATGTATAAAGCTCTTAATATACCCATCGTTGTTGCAAGGCCATTTAATACTTTTGGCCCTAGACAGTCTTTGAGAGCTGTAATTCCAACAATTATATGTCAGTTTCTAAAAACTAAAAAAAATAAAGCTGAAATAAAAATTGGCAGCACATCAACTAAAAGAGACTTTGTATACGTTAAAGATACAGTAAATGGATTAATTAAAATTATGCTTAATAAAAATAATAATGGTGAAATATATAATATTGCAACTAATAATTCACATAAGGTTTCTGATGTTATTAAACTTGTTTCAAAAATTACTAGCATTAAGCCTTTGCTAAAAATAAAAAAACAAAGAAAAAGAAACAGTGAAGTATATGAATTGAAAGGATCTAATACAAAATTATATAAAAATACTGGTTGGAAACCAAAATATCTTAATAAAAATGGGTTCAAGTTAGCTTTAAAAGAAACTTTAAATTGGTTTGAAAAAGAAGAAAATATGAAGCACTATAACAATGTAAATAGTTATCATATTTAATGAAGTATCCAGAAATAAGAGTTGGCTCAAGAAAAATTGGTCAAAACCATCCTCCCCTGATTATAGTTGAGTTAGGAATTAATCATAATGGAAACTTAAAACTCGCAAAAAAACTAATTTTATCAGCAAAAAAAGCAGGTGCAGAGATAATAAAGCATCAAACGCACCTTCCTTATTATGAAATGAGTGAAGAGGCAAAAGCAATTGTTCCTGTGCACACTAAAGAAAATATATATAAAATTATTGAAAAATGTTCTTTAAAAATAAAAGATGAAAAAATATTAAAAAAATTTGTCGAAAAAAAAGATTTAGAATTTATCAGTACCCCATTTTCTCGAGAAGCTTCAGATCAACTTAACCTAATGAATGTTAAGGCATTTAAGATTGGTTCTGGTGAATGCAATAATTATCCTTTAATTGAGCATATTTCAAAATTTAAGAAGCCAATAATACTTAGCACAGGTATGAATGATATAAAAAGTATTAAAATAGCTACAAAAATTATAGAAAAGCATAAAATTAATTATGCATTAATGCATACCACAAATTTATATCCTACACCAACCAATCTTATTAGACTAAATTGTTTAAAAATATTAAAAAAAAATTTTCCAAAAGCTGTTATTGGATTATCGGATCATACATCAGATAACTTAACATCATATGCTGCCATTGCTCTTGGTGCCTCTATTATAGAAAAACATTATGTTGACTCAAAAAAAATTAGAAGAGGTCCAGATGTTTCAGCATCTATTGATCAAAAACAATTAAAAGAATTAATTGATGGTAGTAAAAAAATATATAGTGCTATGCCAGGTATTAAAAAGCCAGTTAAAGAGGAAATAAATACAATGAAGTTTGCGTTTGCATCAGTAGTAGCAATTAAAAATATCTCAAAGGGATCAAAATTATCAAAAGAAAATATTTGGGTAAAAAGACCTGGAACAGGTAATTTTTTAGCAAAAGATTTTAAGACACTTCTTGGGAAAATTGCTTTAAAAAATATTAAAATTAATACACAATTAAAAAAAAAACATATTAAAATTTGAAAAAAAAATTAAAAGTTTCCATTTTTACAGGTAATAGGGCCGAATACGGCTTATTGTCTCCTATTATAAAAAAAATATCTCAAAGCAACAAAATAGATGAAAACATTATTATAAGTGGAAGTCACCTAAATAAAAATTATGGCTTCACAAGCAAAGAGATTTTTAATGATAAAATTAAAAAAATTCATAAATTGAAAGTAAAGTTAAGAAAAAATAATTTAGTTGAATTCACGCCTCTGTCTATATCTGAGATAATTAGCAAATTAACTGTATTAATTAAAAAGTTAAAACCAGAAGTATTTATAATTTATGCTGATAGATATGAAACTTTTGCTGCTGCCATCGCTGCAACTCAAATGGGTATTCCGACAATACATTTAGAAGGCGGGGACGTAACAGAAGGAGGAACTTTTGATGATAATGTGAGGCATGCAATTACGAAGCTCTCTCATTTTCATATTACTACAAATTTAAGCGCAAAAAAAAGAATTATCAAAATGGGTGAAGAGCCATGGAGGGTTAAAAATTTTGGATATCCTGTAGTAGATTTAATTAGAGAAGGAAATTATGCTTCACCCAATGAAATATCAAAAAAATTAAATATATCTTTAAAAAAACCTATTATTGTTTTTACATTACATCCAATCCCAATTGAAGAGGAGAATTTTGATAAAAATATAATTAATTGTTTAAATGCATTAGAAAAAATTTCATCAAAAGAAATTGATATCATTATTACAAACCCTAATAGTGATAAGGGTGGTGATAAAATACTTAATTATATAAACAAAAATAAAAATAAAAAAAATTTCAAGGTATATGACTCACTTGGAAGATATTATTATCATGGTCTCTTTTCTTTAATTAAAAAGAAAAAACTGCCTGTTGTTTGTGTTGGAAATTCGTCCTCTGGAATTAAAGAGACTGCTATTTTTGGGTGTCCAGTTGTAAATATAGGAAAAAGACAAAATGGTAGATTAAGAAGTAATAATGTAATTGATGTTGAATATAAATCCAAAAAAATATTCACAGCAATTACAAAATGCCTATTTAATAGAAAGTTTCAAAAAATTTGTATTAATTCAAAAAATGTTTACGGTGGAGGAGATACTGCAAAAAAAGTAGTAAATTTTTTAGAAAATACAAATTTTAAAAAAAGAAAAATTTTAATAAAACTCTTTAAATGAGAAATTTTTTAAAAGAAAGGGGCATTAATAAAATTCTTTTAAAAAAAAGCAATTCTATTTTTGACGCTGTAAAATGTTTAAATAACTCGAATTTTCAGGTTTGTCTTATTGTTGACAATAATAAAAAGCTATTAGGCACTATAACTGATGGAGATATAAGAAGATCAATTATAAAAAAAATTAACTTTCAAGATAAAGTCACCAAAATTATGAACAAAAAACCAATTTTTATTGGAGAAAATTTTGATGTTATTTCAGCAAAAAAAATAATGAGAAAAAAATCAATCTTACAATTGCCAGTTCTTAATAAAAAAAAGAAAGTAGTGAACCTTATAGTTTGGAAAGATGAAAAAATTATTAATAGTAACAAAGTTATAATTATGGCAGGTGGCCTGGGCAAAAGAATGAGACCTATTACAAATCGGTTACCTAAACCAATGATAAAAATTAAAAATAAGCCAATATTAGAACATATAATTTTAAAACTAAAATCCCAAGGTTTTAAAAATATATATATCTCAGTAAGATATCTAGCAAATGTAATAAAAAAATTTTTTAAAAATGGTGAAAAATTTGGAGTTAATATAGAATATATAAATGAAAAAAAAGCCTTAGGTACAGCAGGGTCTTTGTCTTTAATTAATCACAAAAAAAATGAAACTGACTACATTATTTTAAATGCTGATACTATATTCAATTTGAATATTAATGATTTATTAAATTTTCATAAAAAAAAAAATTCATTATTAACTATGGCTATTAGACAGGAATTTTTAAAAAGTGATTATGGTGTAATTAAATCTAAGGGTTATAAATTTGATCAAATTGATGAAAAACCAATAATAACAACTTATGTAAATGCGGGAATATACATAATTAATAAAAAAATTTTTAAGAATATAAAAAAAAATAAATATTTAGATATGCCCAATTTATTTAACAAGTTAAGAGAAAGAAAAAATAAAAAAATTTATCTTTTTCCAATTTACGAAAAATATGATGAAGTTGGAACTTTAAAAGATTTAAAAAGGTTTATATGAAGAAAAAAAATTTTTTAGGTATAATTTGTGTTAGGTCAGGTTCGAAAGGTATAAAAAATAAAAATTTATTGAAGATTAATGGAAAAACATTATTGGAAATTGCAATTTCTCAAGCAAAAAAAAGCAATCTTTTAGATAGATTAATAATATCAACAGATAGTAAAAAAATGATAGCGATAGCAAAAAAATTGAATGTCGAGGTACCTTTTGTAAGACCAGCTTATTTATCTACAGACACTGCAAAAGAGTGGCAGGTTTGGCGTCATGCAATAAAATATATGAAAAAAAATTTAAATTATGATGCTGATGTTTTAACTTGTATACCAACGACATCCCCACTTAGAAATTATAGAGATATCGACTTATGTATTAAAGAATTTAAAAAAAATCAAAACAAACCGCTAATTACAGTGTCTGAGGCTAAAAGAAATCCCTTTTTTAATATGGTGATGAAAAAAAATAAGAAAGATTTTGATCTAATAATGAGTAAGAAAAAATATAGCAGAAGGCAAGATGCACCTAAAGTTTATGACGTTTCCACAATTGCTTTTGTTGTCCCTTGTGCATATGTTTTAAAAAATGACCATCTTTTTTCAAAGAGAGTCAAAGCTTTAGAGTTTGCTCCAAAAAAATGTTTAGATATCGACAGTTTGTATGAATATAATTTAGCTAAATTACAATTATCAAAAAAAAATTAAGCTATTTTATTAATTTCTCTACATATTTTGTTTAAATTGATTTTACCGTTACAATATTTATTTTTAAATTTTCTCAAATTTTTTTGTATATTTTTTTCATACCACCAGAGATCTATTTTATTCCAAATTTTGTTAACTTTTTTTGATAATTTTTTTTCGCTAGTAAAAATAATTTCATCTCTTCTTAAGGTTTCAAAATTTTTTTTTGCAGAGATGTCAATTTCTAAATCAAAATTTTTCCATAACATTAAACAAGGTACATTACTTCTAATTGCTTCTAGAAATCCTGTACTAGGGTAGGTAAATACTAAAATCCTAGATAATTTTACTAACTTATTCATTTTTTCAAAACCATCATTAATTGATAATTTACTATTTTTAGTTTCTAATTTAATTTTCTTTAAAATTTTTTTTTTAGAATATGGTTTAAAATTAGTTTTATGTAATCTTATCATTAATTTTTTTTTTAATTTGTTATCCAAATTATTATAAAATTTTTTTATATTAAAATAATTATCAAAACATTCTTTATTGCTAATATAATGAATATCTGGAATAGATTGATTGAAAATTAGAACTAGTTTTTCTTTTTTTTCCATTTTGAAAAATTTATCTGAACTTGTGAACATTGGTATACTTCTTGGAATATTAGATTTTCCCCAAGTAAATATATAATCAGTATATTTTAATTCTATTCTAGGAGTTTGAGGATAATTATCATTTACAATTCCATAATTTAAACCGTGTTCAAGAATTAATAATTTCGTTTTATTTTTCTTTTTTTGTAAAAGTATCCACATTTTAAAAGTGTCATCTGTAATTGATTCACTTGAATTAAATATCAATTTTGTTTTACTAGGATAATTTTTACTAACAAAATTTTTCATATTTTTATAGTTTTCTAAAAAATTTGTCGGCATATTGTAGATTAATAATTGGTATAATTTATAAAAATTTTTTTTTGAATTTTTATTTTTTAAAATACTATCTCTTAATTTTTTACTAGCAGTATTGTATTTAAAATTTTTAGGCAAATTAATTAAAGGGATATAGCCATATTTTAATTGTAATAAGATATCTCTGTATTTTCCTAAATAAGAATTATAAATAATTATTTTGTATTTTTTAAAAATAGGTTTGAATAAATAAAAATATACTTTTTTTGTACTTTCTTTAAGTCCACTGATAAAATTTTTTTCTTTTGTCTCAAATGCAAAATTATTGATCTTCTTTATTTTTAATTTTTTTTTTTTTTTTATTTGATTTACAAAAAAATTAAACTGTTGATTCCAAAAAATTTCACTACAAATTGAGTTAAAATCGTAACTTTGATTAGTTATATTAATATTTTCAAATTTTAAGTTATTTCTAATATTTTGATTTTTACTGTAATAATGACCCAATATTTTTTTTGTAAAAATTTTTAACCAATGTCCAATTAATATTTCCCATTCGTAAATTTTAAAATTTTCTGAATGTATATTGTTAAGTTCTGTTGATAAATTCTCAAGGAAATATTTGTATAATAATTTTATTTTTTTATTAATTAGTCTGTGGTAATTAGGGTTATTAATTTTACTTATTGCCATAGGATCTAATTTTAATATTTATTAATATATATTTTTTATGTACTCTATATATTAAGATATTATCACATGCTAAAAAACAAATTTTCAATTAATAGTAAAAAAGTAATTATTTTAGGCGGCAATGGTTTAATCGGTTCTGCTATAACAAAATTGTTTTTTGAAAATGGAGGAGAGGTAATAGTAATTGATAAAAAGAAATCAAAAAATATTCAAGGAATTAAGGAGTATATTTGCGATATATCTGATTTGAATAAAATTGAGAAAATATTTAAGATTAAAGAAAAGAATTTCGTTCCAAATATATTTATAAATTGTACATATCCAAAAACTCGTGATTGGAAAAAAACAAACTACAAAAAAGTAAAATATGACTATCTTAAAAAAAATATTGAAATACATTTAAATTCTCACATATGGTTAGCAAAAATTTTTGCTGATATGATGAAAAAAAACAAGACAGAAGGTTCTATCATCCAATTAGCATCAATATATGGTTTTTTAGGTCAGGATAATTCTTTGTATAAAAATACTGAGATCAATGAAAGCTTAGTTTATCCAGTAATAAAAGGAGGTATAATTAATTCTGTTAGATCTATGGCCGCTTATTACGGTCAGTACAAAATCAGAGTAAATTCAATAAGCCCTGGAGGAATTTATGATAATCATAGTAAATTATTTTTGAAAAAATATATTCTTAAAACACCTTTAAAAAGAATGTGTAAACCAGAAGAGGTGGCATATGCAGCATTATTTCTTGGATGCGATGCATCTTCATATATTACAGGAACAAATTTAGTCATTGATGGTGGTTTTTCCATAATTTAAAAATAAATGAAAAAAATTTTTTGTTTTGATATTGATAACATTATTTGCAAGACATTTAAAAATAAATATAAAACAAGTAAACCAAATATTAAAGTTATAAAATTAATTAACTCACTTTTTAACAAAGGACACACCATAAAAATTTTTACTGCAAGGTTCATGGGGAGAAATAATGAAAGTAGAACGAAAGCAAAACAACAAGGTTATGAATTTACTAAAAAACAACTAAAAAAATGGAACCTCAAATACCACAAACTTATATTTGGAAAACCAAGTTATGATTATTTTATTGACGATAAAGCAATGGGATTTGAAAAAAATTGGTACAATAAGTTAAAAAAAAAAATTTAAAATGAAAAAAAAAGTTATCGTAACAGGTGGTGCTGGATTTATAGGAAGTCATCTTGTAGAATTATTAGTTAAAAAGGGTTACAAAGTATTAGTTATTGATAATTTTGAAACAGGTAGATCGGATAACCTAACTAAGATTAGAAAAAAAATTACTATTATCAAACAAAATATTACTAATTACGAAAAAATTGAAAATTATTTTAGAAATTGTCTATATGTTTTTCACTTGGCAGCATTAGCAGATATAGTTCCAAGTATTGAAAATCCTGAAAAATATTATAACACTAATGTTACTGGAACTTTAAATATACTTAAAGCTTCAAAAAAATTTGGAATTAAAAAAGTTTTATATGCAGCTTCAGCTTCATGTTATGGTGTAGTTAAGACATTTCCTACAGATGAAAAAAACAAAATAATGACCGAATATCCATATGCATTAACAAAAAACCTTGGAGAACAACTAATGACTCATTGGTCAAAAGTTTTTAAAATATCTACAATTTCATTAAGATTGTTTAATGTATATGGATTAAGATCAAGAACCACCGGTGCGTATGGAGCAATGTTTGGTGTTTTTTTAGCACAAAAAATCAATAAAAAACCACTGACAATTGTAGGTAATGGAAAGCAATCAAGAGATTTTACTTATGTTACAGATGTTGCTAATGCTTTCTATTTGGCATCTAAATCAAATATATTTCATGATATCTTTAACGTTGGAACTGGAAAACCTACAACGGTTAATTATATTGCAAAAAAACTTGGTGGTGAAAAAATATTTATACCTAAAAGACCTGGTGAACCAGACAAATCTCAAGCTGATATAAAAAAAATAACCCGAAGACTTAAATGGAAACCAAAAATAAGTCTAGATAAAGGAATTAAACTTTTACTTCAAAATATTAACGATTGGAAGCAGGCACCTGTATGGACACCCAAAAAAATAAGTGTCAAAACAAGAAAGTGGTTCAAATATTTGAAATGAAAAAAAATATTACAATAAAAGACTTAAAAAATATTAAAAAAAGAAGTTTTTTAA
>MDSY01052850.1_pt1 | contig 10568 bp, 20 predicted proteins | sample 811131 | NCBI WGS metagenome assembly MDSY01 (sample SAMN05326643, study PRJNA326480) | marine metagenome | isolation source: seawater | place: Atlantic Ocean: South West | collected 2010
TATGACCAGAAGATTAAAGAAAAAGTTAAGAAAGCAAGAAGAAAGAGATAGAAGAGAATTGGCAAGAGCAGTAAAAAAACAAGGCCTTTCCACCATCAAATCTTTCACTGAAGATCAAAAAATATTTGGCTTAACACCATTAGAAAAGTTAAGAGCAGAAAGAAGTTTGTTAAGACAAAACAGAAGAGCAAGTACAATAGAGTCCAACCAACAAATTAAAAATAGAAAAAACGCACTAAGAAATCAAAGAAAAAGAGAAAGGTTTGGTTTAAATGGATCAATTAAAAATGGATATGGTAATGCAAGTGCTAGTGTAGATGAAATGATTGATTTGTCTTTACAAGGAAAAAAAGAGAGAGAAGCAAGAAAACAAGCAAGAGCAAGAAAAAAAGCTGAAAGAAAATCACAAAGAGAACAAAAAAGAGCAACCGCAAAATTATTAAGAGCAGAAAAACAAGCAGGAAGATTAGAAAAAAAAGTAAGGAAAAAGTCTCAAACAGGAAAAGAACGAAGACAGGAAAGAAGAGACACAAGAAAAGCAACAAGAGTTGCAAATAGGGCAGATAGAAAAGCACAAAGAAGAGAAGAAAGAGAAGCTAACAAAGAAGCAAGACAATTATCAAGAAAGGACAGACAGGCCCAAAGACAACAAGCAAGAGCAGACAGACAGGCCCAAAGACAAGAAAATAGAGGAGATGGCGGTTTTTTAAGAAATTTAGTCGATAAAGGTGCAGATGTTTTAAGTGAAAGATTTGGTGGTGGAGATGATGGTTTTTCTGAAAATAGAGCTGGTGTTGAAGGCGATTCAGGTGGTGGATTTTTTGATTCTGATATAGGTGGTGGAATTGCTGATTTTGTAGAAGATCAAACAGGAATTGACATTGGACCAGATGGAGAAGAATTTTTAGAAACGTCCGAAGAAACTGAGAACAAAGCAATGATACCTTTATTAATTGGTGGAGCTGTTGTCGGTGGTTATTTACTTACACGTAAGAAAAAAGGTAAAAAGAAAAAATAAATTTATATATTAGTAAAAAAAAATATTTATATGAACCCAAGAAGCAGTCAAGTAGGATTTTCTAGAGTTGTAACACCTGCTCAAGAAATGGATGGATTTTCAAGATTAGACTATCAAATGAACGGTGTCGAGTTAAATGGTAATCGTAAATTAAAAAGATGGTTTAGAAAAAATGCACCTATGAGTTATATTGCAGTAGCTTTAGGAAGTCTCTTAGTTTTAGATATTGCAACAGGTGGAAAAGTTACTGAGTTAGTAATGCCAAAAAAGAAAAAAAGATAATAATTAAAAAAAACAAAATGCCAAAAAGTAAGTATAGTAAACAATTTGATGTAACAGCAGTTTTACAGGCGGTTGCAGGTGGTGTAGCAGGTGGAATACTTGTTGATCAACTAGAAGATAAAGTAAAATTTTTTCAAAGTGGTAACGGACAAAAAGCAGTTCCATTTATTCCTGCATTATTAGGAAGTTTAATAATTTATACTATGGATGATTCTTATAAACCTTTAGGATACGGAATGTTAGGTGCTACAGGACTAGATGTTGGAGATGATTTAGCAGATAAAATGTTTCAAGGTTTTGCACGAGTTAATTATTTAGAGCCTGGTAACGACCCAAATGTAGTTAGTACAAGTGGTCAAGCACCTGTTATGCCTGTTGATACAATGCAGGGATCAGTTACTTTAAATGATATGATGACTGACGAAATATTAATGTAAAAAAAATAGAAAAAAAAGATTATGAGTTTTTTAACACCACAAACAAGTTCAAGATTAGCCAACCCAGGTCTATTTGAAGAACAAATAAGAAATTATTTTAGAGCATCTAATAATGTTGTTCAACAATCAAAAACAATAGCAGACAGAACAATTTACGATGCTAAATTTGTTTCAGGAAATACAACTGCCTCATTGTTTACAGGAAATTACGTACAGGGAGTAACCAATTTAGAAGGCAGTTATGTTAGACCTGCATCTGAACACGTTATAATATATGGAATCAGAGTTTTTACCGATAATGGCAAAAACGAATCAAATTTTTTAGCCTCTGAGTCAGTTTGGCAAAAAGGATTTACCACAGGAAATAACCCAATTGCAACAGGAGACACAAATTCTGAAATTCCTGCTCCTGGTATAGAAGTATCATTAATTTGTAATGGTGTTCAATACTTAAATGATGTTTGGGGAATGGATATGGATTCGGATTTGGCAACAATGTCAAGAGGAACACTATATTTAAACAATCCAATTGTTTGGCCTGGACAAACTTCATTAGAATTGACTTTTAAAACTGCTCAAGACGCTGTATATCCTGCTAATTACGCAATTAGGGCTGAATTATTGGGTATAGGATTAATTTAATAAAAATAAAATAAAAAAAAATGGCTTTACCTTTATCAATAGAACGAAATATTGCAATGCCTGGTGTAGAACAGGCAAATTTTGTTAAATATTTAACAGATGCAAATTTACCAATAAGCAACAGTAAAACAATTGCTTATCAATCCTTATATCATATTTTAAAAGTGGAAGATGCTGCCTCAGGACAAGGGGATTTATCAGCAACTTTCTTTACAGGAACTTATGATGCTACTTTAACAAATTGGCCTGGAAATTCTTTTGTTTTACCACAATCACAGCATTTTTTAGTAACTGCAATACAAAGTGGATATGTTCAATTTAATGGATCATCTACAACTATTACAAAATACAACAAAGGTTGGATGGCTTCTAATAGTCAGGGAGTAGGAAACAATAGTTCTGCATCTGGAATGAAAGCTATTTATGATTTAGTTGTTAACGGAATTGTTTTACAAAAAGCTATTCCATTATCTGAATTTGATAATACTTTAGTTACACAAAATAGAGGTAGATTTGAATTATCACAACCTATTTTAATTCCTGCACAATCTGACATAAGTTTGAGATTAACTGCAAAAACTGGAACAGGTGGAATTATTCCTATAGGAGATGATTCAAATGATGGTGGAGTTTGGTTTGAATTAATCGGTATTGGATTAATTTAATCTTTAGTAAAATTTTATTAAAAATCTTAAAAATTTAGATTCATGAAAGGTGTACCAGTATTATTACAGCAAGGTTATCCACTTGTTACTGCGGCAGGGGGTGGAACAGCAACGTCAAATTTTAGATTAACAACAGATCGAGGTTACTCTAAATTTTTTGACATTTATTCTATTAATAACACAACAGCAGGGTTAGAAGATAATTGTCAAGCTACTTTAAATGTTGGTGGACAAAATTTGGTCCAAGACACAAATTTACCTTATTGGAGTTCTACTTACCAATATGGAAGAGACCACAAATTTAGAATACGTGCTGAATTTTCAGATGGTCAAACAGGTACTTTAGATTTAAATGGAGGAAATACACCTAACTCAGCAGTAGAACAAACTGCACAAGCTATTGTGTATTATTGTACTAGAGAACACGCAACATATTTAAATAATTTTAGATTAAAGTTTGGTCAAGGTTTAAAAAGAAGACAATATTACCATGTTGTTCCAAGTGTTGCAACAACTAACAATATAAGTCAAAGTACATTTACAGCACCAAGAAACAACGGTCCAATAAGTGCAATTGCGGTTACAACTGTTGTGCCTTTAGTTGATGGAGTTGCTTATCCAAATGACCAACAACATCGAACTTTAGTTACAATAATTGCAGATGGTATTGAAATAATAAAAGATGTTTCATCTACTTATTATCAAGCATCTACTGGTAGAGATGAATTTATACAACCAATTTCTATTGATCCAGGAGCAACATTTACAATACAAACGACAACAGGGTTAGCAACTACAACACCTTTCCAAGTATATTTAACATTGTTTTTTGATAATTAATTATGGACCACGTAGAGCCAAATGAAATAATATTTACTCAAGGTGCAAAAGGCAGTCAGGACCAGTTTATTAAATGGTTTTCAAATAAACAAGTTTACACTACCTCACAACAAATTGATTTGGCTATTAATGAAATTTCTGAGGAATTTGTTACACCAAATGGTTGCATTGGTTATAGTATTGTGGTTGATCCTTCTCCAATTACTGCAAGTGCTGATCCTTTTCTTATTATAATTTTTAATGGCAGTCCTGTTAGATTTCCATATAAAGACGATGCAAATATTCAAAATTTACCTGTTTACACTAGTCCATCATTTCCTTATGTTGAAATTAAAGATGCATTGGCTTTTAATAATCAATTAAGGGTTGCGTGTACTATTTCAATTATTTATTATAGATTAAAATATAGAGACAGATGATTATTAGCTTAAATAACGTATATAAATTAATTGAAGACAACAATTATAAAACTGCTATTGTTTATGAAAATGATATTATAGATAATACACGACCTTTTGAAGTAGTTAAAAAAAATAGTTCAAGTGATTTAATAAACAGATTAAAAGAACTAGAAAATATAATTTCAGGAAAATTTACACTACTTTTAGGTAAAGGAACAGCAGGAGAACAAAAAAGAAACATGACAGAAATTAAAACAGAATTTTATCAAACTGTTTTAGAAACTGAGCCTGTTAATTTAAATGGAGTTGATTTTATAGAAAGTTCATCTAACATAAATAAAAGAGTAGACGAACTAGTAAATAAAAAATTAGCAGACATTGAAAAAGAAAAAGAGGTCCAAGATTTAAAAGATAAATTAAAAGAACTAGACACTATGGGTGGTAAAGTAGGTTATTTTTTACAAGGCTTTATAACAAAATTAATGGATAATACCCAAGCATCTACAATGCAGGGTTTTGACTCAAATAATCAAGAAGTAACAACAGAAATGAACACTAACGAACTGGAAGAAAATTTGGCAACTATTGTAAAATATTTAGGCCAAGAAAATATTCAAAAATTTGCGAATAAAATTGAAGATGGATCGGCAATGGCAGTTAAACCAATAATAATAAATTTCTTAAATTAACAAATAAAAAAAAAAGAGAGTTATGGCAAAAACATATAACACTACATTACAATTAAAAATGGCAAAAGTTGGAGGATTTAAAAAACGCGCCCCAAAAAAGCCTAAAAGCAAAACTGTTACACAAATGAGAAACTATCTATCTAAATATGCAGATTATGAGAGAGAGATGAAAGCATTTGCAAAAGCAGGAAAAGAAAAATTTGATTTAATGGAGAAAATCAAAAAAATGTAATGACTGAAAAAAATGGCAAGAGCAAAAGCAATAGCAGTACCCAAGCCAAAAAAGTTTCAGTTATTCAAAAAAAAGCCACAAAGAAAAACAACAACAAGATCAAAGACAGCCACGTTTCTAAACGAAGCTCCTTTATTCAAACTTGTTGGAGTTGGTGTCGCAATTTGGGGAGTAAATAAAATAATATCTGAAATAGGAAATGTAAATCCGTTTTCTGATGATCCTGGAAGAGTTGATCCATTGGACACACCATTGGCAGGAACTTCGATAGCTAATTTTTTTATTTTTTATGATCCTAATGACGGTGTTTGGCAGGAAAAACCATTAATTCCTTTTGATGATGATAAATATTTTTATCAAAGAGGAACTAATAATTTTTATTCAGATATTCCACCAATAACAAGTAATAGTCCTGTTCCTGGTAAAGCAAAATCAATAACTAATTTTGCAGGCTCATTATTACCTTTTTTTAATGATACTTTTGATTTTGATGCAGACAGCACATCTAATGCAGTTATTTGTGAGTTTATGAATTTAATTTTAACAGTAGCATTAAAATTCACAGATGCAGAAGTAAAAGCTTTTTTTAATTCTACATTAGCATTAACAGGAAGTAATATTAGTTTTTTGGAAACTTTAAAAAATTCCCAATCATATTTTAGCAATGCTTCTCAATTACCTTATTCAAAAGCTATATTTTTATTGGAACAAAGACTGACTCAAGTTGGTGCAGATAACAAAAATTAATGGCTTTATTAAAACCTGTTGCAGATGAATTTTGGAAAATTACAAGTGGATTCCAACCAGGTGGAAGAATTAATCCTATAACAGGAAAATTAAAACCTCATAATGGTATAGACTTATCAATGCCAATAGGAACTGAAATTTTTTCTATTGAAGAAGGAACTGTTATAAAAACAAATTTTGATTCTGTAAGTGGTTTATATATTATAATAGACCATGGAAATAATTTAACATCAAAATATTTACATTTATCAAAAATTTTTGTAAAACTTAATGAAAAAGTTGAACAGGGTCAGTTAATTGCATTAAGTGGTAATACAGGATTAACAACAGGACCACATTTACATTTCAGTATTCAAAAAAATGGTACACCTATTGATCCTGCAAAAGAGAGTTTATATAATATTAACTATAACTATATAATAAAAGGATTTGCGATAGCTATTCCAATTTTTATTTTTTTGATTTCTAGAAGGTCATAACCATTTTTGACAGCTCCAATATCTAGGTGTTGTTATGTCATTAGCCGTACTACATTTGTGTCTAGCTAAAAAACTATCTCTGTTTTTTTTAATATGTTTTTTTATAGACATGTTAGGACTACCAAACGTAATTCTTTTAACCCTATTATCATCCATAACATAAACTTGGAATTTTTTTCTTCCGTAGGTTGGTTGTCCTGGTCTTATCCTAGAAGGACTCAATAATGTTACGTTTTTTCTCTTATATAAACCTTTCATAATAATAAATTTAACGTATTTAACTATAGATGCACCTTTTTTGCTAATATTTGCCTGTATAATAGGCTTATTTGCTTAAGTTTTGGCAAAAAAATACCCCTGAAATATAGAAAATCAAGGGTATTTAAAGCGAAATAAAACCTAAAAGTCCAACTAACTGACTGTTAAGAGGTATAAAGATACTCAATTTAATTGGTTTTGACGTTGTTATTTACCAATATTTAACTATATTAGTGTTTAATTAAATACAAAAGCGATTAAAACCAATATATAAGACTCTTATAATTATAAAAAAATAGATATTTAAATGTCCATTTCAAAAAATTAACCCTTTGAAATGGTTAAAATTGTATTGTCTAAATTCAATAGTTTACTAAAATTTTAGTAAATCATTACTTAATATACTTAATTTACTATAAAGCCTTATTTCATAAGTCTAATTACTAAACTAATTTTTTTTAGATATTATTTGGTATTGTTAAATAATTGTTTTAATATTGTAATGCGATTTAAAATTTATACTAACTAATAACTTAAAACCATGTTAAGAACTAACACGCTCAAATACAGAGCAAACTTCAAAAATTACATATTAAGGAATATTGATACAGAGCAAATTAACTCTGATTTATACCCTAATGAATACGAAAGCACTAAAAAGCTAATGTTTGTTATGGACTGTTTTGATTCAGAATATAACCACGAATACAATAGAAGAAGATATCCAAACCATCAAGACAGGTTCGAACAATGGCTCTCAGGCCTTCCAAGCTGTTTGAATTTACCTTGTTATTATTACGATATGATAGGACTTGCAAAAGCACTTCACGAAGTCGAAGAACTAACAGAAAAGCAAAGGGACAAAATCTGTAATAACTTTTTTAAGCATGTTGCTTATATGTTTTTACAAATATTTAGAAAACACATGGAGCAAGAAAAAGATAGTCTCTGGACCAGAAGGTTCGCAAGGTGCAACTATTAAAAATCAAATAACAATTATTAACTAAAATCAATTAATTATGTATATAACCGAAGAAACAATATTTCAATATTTTAAAGATGTAATTTTACAGGATATTGCAAACCATTATGAAAAAGATGGCATACCTGACATTCCCGCACGAAGAGAGGCTTTTAATAACTATACAGACAGTCTATGCAAAGATGGTTTAATAAGTGAAGAGACTTATAATACAATAGATTTGCCTTTACATATCGAAACATCTGAATATTGGAACTAATGACCATTAATGAGTGGTATTTTATAAACGAAAAAAATAAAATTATGGCAGAATTAACTAAAATAGCTACTTTCTTAACTACACAACAGGAAAAATTAAGAGACGAAGTTACTACCAGGGAAGAAGTATTTGACGATAAATCCGAAACTTACCAGGAAAGCGACAAGGGAAGCGACTATGAAATGAAGACCGAAGCTCTAGAGGAATTAATTGAGCTTATTTACGAAGTAGAGGAGAAAATAGGCAAGATTAAAGAAGGAGATTATTACTAATATGTTATTATATATATCTGTTTTTCTTATATTATTATGGTGGTCTTTACCTACTATTAGGGAAATTAGATTTAGAGACAACAAAAAGCGAAAAAATGACACAACTAAAAACAATAAAACAACAGGCCGAAAGAATTAACGAATTAGAAAACGAACTAGAAATTTATAAGACTTCCTATAGGTTACAACATAAGTCTCTTAAAAGTGCTATAAACATACAAATGGACCTTATAGACATGAGGATTAAAGAACTAGAAGTTTATAACGGAATACCAAACGACAGAGACCGAAAATATCTAGGTATTTAAATTAAATTTTATAACTTTTCATAAAGCTACTTTTTATAAGTGGCTTTTTTTTGCCTTTAAAAATAATATACAGTTATGAACAACTTTTACACAAAAGAAATACTGCAAAAATTAATTAGTCTCTTAATAATAATGAGAGAACAAGAGTTGTTAACAATGCAAAACAATTCTGTTTATAATAATAGGCTTAATTATGAACAGGAATTAACCGAAATTTATGAACAGTTAATAAACCTTCAAAATTTTATTCATGAAGAAGAAACACGAAGAAATTAAATATTTAGATCAGACTATAAATTTTGTTAAAAAAGGTTTTACAAAGGGCCTTTGGTCCAACCGAAGAGCCGATATAGACCATATTTTTAAAGGATTTAGCGAACTAAAACATAAAATAGAAAATGAAAACTAAAAAAAGAACTGTTAACTATTCGACATATAAGAAAGTAAACGAAAAAAGATTAAAATTGGAGTTATTGGAAGTAAAATTAAAAGACCAATTAGCAACAAAAACAGCACTATTAAAAGAACTATATAGCAGGACGAATATATTACAATCAAAATTAACTTCATTACAGTACAGCACACCAAAAAAAACTTATATAATTGGGACAATACAAGAGTTAAAACAAGCTGAAGATTATAAGAAAAATTATTATAATCCTTTTTATAACATTGAAATAAGCGAAAACGAAAACGGAACATATAAACTAACTAAAATTGAGAAATGAATATTAACGGAAATAACGTAGACTTACAAACTTTATATAAAGAATATAAAAACGATCATAGAGAGGCAAATTTACAGGCTGAAAAACCTAAAAGAGAATATAAAAATGGAAAACAAGGTTTAAAAAATCCTGTAAAAAATATATCAAGATTTAAACTAATTGTTTATTGGAAAAATAGACCAAATAATGCAGTATGGATTCCTGGATTTGATTTAAATAAAGGTAAAAATGAAGAATATTATATTGACGAACATACTTCTTATAAAAAATTAGTTTATTATATAACTCATACTAATTATGATAAGTTTAACACAGCTTATATAATGATGAATATTAAAGACAATCCAAATTTTTTAGAGGCTAATTACAATCATTGTGTTTATATGAATGTTAAAAACGTAGAAAAGCAAAGGTATAAAGGAGAAAAAATTAATATATTGCATTGGAAAGCAAATCCAAAAGACCTAAAAAGAGGTGAAATAGTGGACCGAAATAAGTTTATCAACATAAATAATTGCAATAAAATTGAAAACTCTTATAAAACGTCAGGCCGATCAATTTGACACTATCGAAAACATGAAAAAATATGCAATAATTGGATCAAAAAATCCTTTTTTTTCTCGATATATTGCAAGACATAATCTAAAAAACAATTTAGAAAGCATAAAAAAAATATCTAAGTTTATTTTTAACCATGTTTATTTTGAAAAAGATAAAAGCAATAATCAAATTATAAGATATGGTACTAGGTCATTAAGAGATGGTTTTGGTAATTGCGTAGATTATAGTGTTCTTTTATCACAATTTTTACTTAATTTAGGTGTCAAACATTCTTTTAAAATGGTTGCAACTGAAAAAAACGATCCTAAAAGTTATAATCATATATTTGTAATGTTAGACAATTATAATTTACCTATTGATCTAGTAATTGGACAAGATCAACAAGGAAATGAAAGTTTTAAAGATAAAAGAACAATGTTTTTATTTAAACAAGTACCATATTTTACACAATCAAAATTAAAAGTTTTATGAAATTATCGGCATTAAATGGTTTTGCAAGAGTTAACCCACAGGACACACAAAATGTAACCCAATTAGAGGGTGCATACGATATGAATGCTCCACTAGGATTTATGACCAGAAGATTAAAGAAAAAGTTAAGAAAGCAAGAAGAAAGAGATAGAAGAGAATTGGCAAGAGCAGTAAAAAAACAAGGGCCACTGGAACAATACAAGACTGGAATGCTTGAAGATCAAAAAATATTTGGCTTAACACCATTAGAAAAGTTAAGAGCAGAAAGAAGTTTGTTAAGACAAAACAGAAGAGCAA
>MDSY01063734.1_pt1 | contig 10567 bp, 10 predicted proteins | sample 811131 | NCBI WGS metagenome assembly MDSY01 (sample SAMN05326643, study PRJNA326480) | marine metagenome | isolation source: seawater | place: Atlantic Ocean: South West | collected 2010
AGGAATTAAACCTGCAATTCTAAAGCCATTAACATGGATAGCAGTTCCTAAGCCAAGCTCATTGTCTAAGAGTAATTCCCGACGATACGCATCAATCACTGCATCTTGACTAGCACTAAAAAAGGCAATAGCTATTGATATTATTGCGACTGTCATGATTTGTGATTTTGGATCTAGTAATCCTGCCATACTAATTGAAGCTAAAAGTAATACTTGAAAAATAATTAACCAACCTCTTCTTCGCCCCATTGAAAATGAATAACCATCAAATAGTGGAGCCCAAAGAAATTTCAATACATAAGGAAGCTGAATAAATGAAAAAAGAGCTATAGCCTTTAGTTCTAAGCCACTATGCATTAACCAAGCTGGCAGAAGACTGATTATTATAAAAAAGGGTAGACCAGAGGTAAAGCCGGTGAAAACACAGATAAGCATCTTTTTTGTGAATAAATCACGCCAAATTATTGATGAGTCTGACATTTCTGAGTTAACGATTTACCAAATTATATAAGGCAAGTGCACCAAATAAATTAGGGAAAAAACTTACTGATTTATTATCTGTAAGAACTAATCGATCAAAAATTTTATATTTTTTTGATTTACATAAGTCATCAAAATCTTTAATTGTACAAAGGTGAACATTCGGAGTGTTGAACCATGAATAAGGTAATTCTTTTGATTTAGGCATCGTTCCTTGGATTGATTGAATTCTATCCTTCCAATATCCAAAATTTGGAAATGTTACAATCACTTGTTTTCCAACACGCAGCATTTCATCAAGAATTTCTTCAGTATTATGCATAGATTGGATTGTTTTGGATAGGATCACAACATCGAATGAATCATCCTCAAATTCTGGCAATCCAGCTTCTATATCTACTTGAAGAACATTGATTCCTTTTTTGAGTGATTTTAACCATCTATCATTATCTTTCTCAATCCCATACCCTGTTATATTTCTTTCTTTTTTAAGATAATTTAATAACTCTCCGTCTCCACAACCCAGATCAAGAACTTTTGAGTTTGAATTAATCCAATTGGCTATAATTGGGAAGTCATATCTATAATTATTCTTATTTAGCTTCATAACATTTGATTAAAGTAAGAGTGTAAAATTGCATGATACCTAGGCTCTTCCATTAAAAAAGCATCATGCCCGCTAGCCGCTGTTATCTCTGCATATTTGACATCAATATTATTATCTAAAAGTGCCTTAACAATTTCTTTAGATCTATTCGGTGAAAAACGCCAATCACTAGTAAAAGAAATTACTAGAAATTTTGATTTGATTTTTTTGAAAACTTTACTAAGATTTCTTTTACTTCCATTTGCAAGGTCATAATAATCTAAAGCTTTAGTCATTCTGATGTAGGTATTTGCATCAAACTCTTTTGCAAATTTATCTCCTTGATAATTAAGGTAGGATTCAATCTCGAATTCGGTACTAAAGTTATACTTGTAACCTTTATTTTTTAATTTTCTACCAAATTTTGAACCCATTACATCATCAGATAAGTAAGTAATATGGCCAAGCATTCTAGCAATTCTTAGTCCTCTTTTTGGCTGTTTATTTAACTCATAATAATTGCCCTTATTAAAATCTGGATCAGTAATAATAGATTGTCTTGCTACTTCATTGAATGCTATATTTTGTGCAGTAAGATTGGGTGCTGCTGCTATTACAATTGCATGCCTTATTTTTTCTGGGAATTTTATTGCCCATTGAATGGCCTGCATTCCTCCTAGACTTCCGCCAACTACTGCTGCAAGAGTTGAAATATTCAAAGATCTTATTAATACTTCATGAGAATTAACCCAGTCCTCAACAGTTGCAATTGGAAAGTCCGCCCCCCAAGGTTTTTTGGTTTTCTTATTAATTGATTTGGGGCCTGAACTACCGTCGCTTCCCCCAAGGTTATTAATACCGATGACAAAAAATTTATTTGTATCTAAAGCTTTATTAGGTCCGATGAGGTTATCCCACCATCCAGGGTTTTTATCTGTAATCGAGTATTTTCCCGCAAGATGGTGATTACCTGAAAGCGCATGACACACTAAAACGGCATTATCTTTTTTTTTATTTAACTTACCGTAAGTTTCATAAGTGAGCTCATACTGATCTAGAATCTTGCCACATGATAGTTTCAAAGGGCAAGTTGATTTAAATTGCTTTGATTTTACGATAAAATTATTATCTTTTTCATTCATTCAAACGATTATACTATTTCTAATGACGACTTTCTTCATCAATTTTTATTTCACCAGAGGAAACCCTAATAATTTTATTTAAATCTTTATGCACAGTAACTTTAGTAAAATTATTATTTAATAAAATAGAGTTTACCTGACTTGATTGGTCGAAGCCGTGCTCAATAAAAACTCTTCCTTTTTTACTTAAAAAATTGGGGCTTTCTTGAATGATACTTAAAATATCTTTTAGTCCATTTTCTTTTGAGATTAAAGCAATTTTAGGTTCATAAGATAATTCAGGCTTATTTAAATAAGGACTTTTTTTATCAATATAAGGTGGGTTGCTAATAATTACATCAAATTTCATAGGTGGAATATTTTTAAACCAATTGCTTTGTATGGCCTTAATATTTTTTAATTTGAAATTTTGGATATTTTTTTCTGCGACTTTTAGAGCTTTGCATGAGATATCTGAAATGAGAACATTTGATTTTGGCATTTTTTTTGCCAATGTTATTCCTATTACTCCAGAACCTGTTCCTAAATCTAGTATGTTAATTCCTTGATCTTTTGAATATTTTTTTAGAATCAAGTCAATTAATAACTCGGTATCTTGTCTGGGTATAAGGGTTTCTTGTGATACAAAAAAATTAAGTCCATAGAAGTCCCATTCACCTATTATATAAGCTAGTGGCTTATATTGAATTCGCTCTTCTAATATTTTGTATATTTTATCTTTGTCCCTTTCTTTTATTGGCGACAACTGATTAGAAATTAAATGAGCGTGTTTCATCTTTAATTCATGCTCAAGTATAAATCTAGCTTCAGTTCTAGCTTCTCTGGTAGAAAGCTTTATTTTATTTTTTAAAATCTCAATAATATTATTTTGAATATTAAATAAGCTTTCCATTTCTAGCCCTCTTCGAGCTGTGCTAATAAATCCGCCTGGTGTTCACTATTAAGAGCTTCAATTAGTTCAGATAAGTCACCATCCATAATAAAGTCAATCTTATAGAGCGTTAAATTTATTCTATGGTCAGTAATTCTCCCTTGCGGAAAATTATAAGTTCTTATTCTTTCACTTCTGTCTCCGCTCCCAATTAAAGTTTTTCTTTCAGATGCTCTCTTTGATTGTTGTTCCGAAATTTGTGCATCTTTAATCCTTGCAGCAAGAATACTCATCGCCTGAGCTTTATTTCTATGCTGAGATCTATCATCCTGACACTCAACAACAATGCTGGTTGGTAAATGTGTAATTCTTACTGCAGAATCAGTTTTATTTATATGTTGCCCTCCCGCACCTGATGCTCTATAGGTATCAATTCTAATATCAGCGGGATTAATCTCAATATCATCAATTTCATCTGCTTCAGGGAGGACCGCAACTGTACATGCCGAGGTATGAATTCGACCTTGGGTTTCAGTATCCGGAACTCTCTGCACGCGATGACCACCAGATTCAAATTTTAATTTTGAGAATGCACCTGACCCAATAACTTTAACTATAATTTCTTTATATCCTCCAACTTCTGATTCATTTGCTGAAATAATTTCTATTTTCCACTTCATTCTTTCTGCAAATCTGTTGTACATTCTATAAATATCTCCTGCAAATAGGGCCGATTCATCCCCACCTGCCCCTGCCCTAATTTCAAGAAATATATTTTTTTCGTCATTCGGATCTTTAGGAATGAGAAGCTTCTGAAGATCTTCTTCTATTTTCTCTATTTTTAATTTTCCACTCTCTATTTCATCTTGAGCGAATGTCTTCATTTCTGAATCGCTCAACATTTCTTTGGCATCTTCCATGTCCTTATTTACTTCTTGATACTTTTGATAGATATTAACAATAGGCTGGATATCAGAATGTTCTTTTGTTATTTTTTTATATTTTTCCATATCTTTTGTAACGTCTTCGCTGCTGAGGTGAATATTTAATTCATCTATTCTTTTTGCAAGAGTTTCTAATTTATTTTTCATTGATAGTTTCATGATCTAGTCTTTAAGGTCGTATATTTTTTTAAATAGATCTGATATTTCATTATTTTTTTGAGGTGAATTGAGGGCTTTAGATGGGGAATGCAAGAACTTTTTATATAGATTATTACTTAGTTTTTCTAAAATTTTCTCTGCTGGTAGTCCTTTTTTTATATCATTTTTAGCTTTTTTTAATTCTTGTACTCTGATATTTTCCATTTGCTTTCGTAGAGATAGAATTGTAGGAATTGTTTTTTTTTGGTTTTCTTTATCAAAGAACTCAATAGCTTTAGTATTAATAATTATTTCCGCTTTTTTTACAGCCTCATTTCTATTTGATTTTCCTTCTTGAGCAATTTTAGCCAGATCATCAAATGTATAGAGAAAAATGTCACTAACTTCGCTTGCTTCATTCTCTATATCTCTTGGCATTGCTAAATCAATCAAAAGCATAGGCTTATGTTTTCTAGCTTTAATAGCCCTTTCTAACATTCCCAATCCTATTATTGGTAGCTGGCTTCCTGTTGAGCTCACAACAATATCATAATTATGAAGCTGCTCTGTTATTTCACCAAGTAGACAAGCATCAGCATTTATTTTTTTTGCTAATGCACGGCCATTTTGTATTGATCTATTTGCAATAGAAATTTTTTGAGGGTTATATTTATTAAAGTATTTAGCACACATTTCAGCCATATCGCTTGCACCAATAAACAATATTCGAGTTTTCTCAATATCCCCAAATATTTTTTTTGATATTTTGAGGATGGTAGAAGCGATTGTCGTTGTGCTTGAGCCAACTTCAGTTTTTGTCCTAACTTCTTTAGCTGATTGAAATGTTTTTTGAAAAAATCTATCTAAAAATTTCCCTTGCGTGCCTGCAAAATTAGCAATTTTAGAAGCTTGTTTCATTTGTCCAAGAATTTGTGTTTCTCCTAAAATCATACTATCAAGTCCTGCAGCTACTCTATAAGAATGAATTATGACTTCTTTGTTTTTATAAATATATAAATGTTTTTTCAATTGACGAAGTTTAACCTGATGAAAGTCAGCTAACCATTTGCAAACTTTATCTACTTTTGGTGACAGAAAATATATTTCTGTTCTATTGCATGTTGATAAAATTACTGCCTTGGTACCAGTATTTTTCTTTAAATCAAGTAGTGCGTGACTAATTAGATCCGATGAAAAGACAAACTTCTCCCTTATGACCAGAGGAGCTGTTTTGTGGTTTAATCCAATTAAATTTAGTTCCATAATATATATTGAGCCATGTTGCTTTATATTCTTAATCAAAAAAGGGTAAAATGGGTATATTACAATATTTTCGATCAATTTAATTCGGGACTTATAGCTTTATGGAAAAAACTTTTAGAATCGCACCGAGTATTCTCTCTGCTAATTTTGCAAAATTAGGGGAAGAAATTACAGATGTTATTACCTCTGGAGCTGATATTGTTCACTTTGATGTAATGGATAATCACTATGTTCCTAATTTAACCATTGGCCCATTAGTATGTAATGCTATTAGGCCAGTCACCGATGCAATAATAGATGTTCATTTAATGGTAAAACCTGTTGATAGAATTATTCCAGATTTTGCAAAAGCTGGAGCAAATATAATTACATTTCATCCTGAAGCCTCAGACCATATTGATAGAAGTTTATCTCTAGTAAGAGACTCTGGATGTAAGTCTGGGCTGGTTTTCAATCCTGCTACCCCTTTGCATTATCTTGATCATGTAATGGATAAGGTTGATATGGTTTTATTGATGTCTGTGAATCCAGGTTTTGGAGGGCAAAAATTTATCCCAGAAACATTAAATAAATTAAGGCAAGCGAGAAAGAAAATTGATACCTATATGGAAAAATCAGGAAGAGAAGTATGGTTAGAAGTTGATGGTGGTGTGAATATAGATAATATAGCTGAAATAGCAAAGGCTGGGGCAGATACATTTGTTGCAGGGTCAGCAATCTTCGGCGCAGGTAAAGATGATGATCCAAATCATTATGATTCTGTTCTTAATGCACTGAGAGCCTCTTTGTCGAAAGTGTAGTTTGAAAAAATTTGTAAATATTAAAGGAATTTTTTTTGATTTAGACGGCACATTATTTGATACTGCCCCTGAATTAATTGGTGCTGTAAACTCTATGCTTAAAGGTCTTTCGCTTAAAGAGCTAAGTGGGAAAATTATTAAAAGTTTTATAGGTAGAGGGGCAGAAAATTTAATAAAAAAATCTATTAGTCTTTCCTCTGGCAATAATTCTGATTTTTGTTTTGAAGAAGGAAATAGTCTTTTTAAAAAATATTACAAAATGAATGCTGCAGATAGCAAAATCTATGAGGGGGCGGAAGATACCCTAAAAAAATTTAAAAGTCAGGGCATTTTATTGGCCTGCGTAACTAATAAACCAGAGATTTATACTAAGGCTTTACTTGAAAAGTCTGGATTGTCTTTTTATTTAGACTTAATAGTTTCAGGAGATACTGTGGCTAAAAAAAAACCGGATCCAATGCCATTACAATACGGTTGTGATATCTTAAAAGTCAAACCAAACGAAGTAATCATGGTAGGCGATTCATGCAATGATATTGATGCAGGATATGCGGCAGGGACTTATGTTGTTACGGTTCCTTATGGCTATCAATATGGTGAATCTATTATTTCAAATAAAGTTGATTTAGCAATTTCAAATTTGCTTGACCTTAACCCTTTAGTTAACTAATCATGTTTTCAATCATATCTAAAAAACAATTTGATGACTATAAAAGTCAAGGATGCAATAGAATCCCATTGGTTTTAGAGAGCTTTGCAGACTTAGATACACCTCTATCTGTTTATTCAAAATTAGCGAATCAACCTTTCAGTTATTTACTCGAATCTGTTGAGGGGGGAGATAAATTTGGCCGTTATTCTATTATCGGACTGCCTGCTAAAATAAGAATTCAGATCAATAATAAAAAAATTTTAGTGATAGAGGATGAGAAAGTAATAAAGGAAATAGATGATCAAAATCCTTTAGATTTTATTGATAAATTTATGGGTAATTTTATAATTCCAGAGAACCTTGATTTACCCCGTTATTCAGGAGGTTTAGCTGGTTACTTCGGTTATGAAACCATTCAGTATATTGAGCCAAAATTAAGTAAAGATTTTCTTGAAGACAAATTGAATTTACCAGATATCCTTCTAATGCTTTCAGATGAGGTAGTTGTTTTTGATAACGTATCTGGAAAATTATTTATTATTAATTATATTGACCCTTTAGAGGATGACGCATATGAATTGGGCTTAAAAAAATTGCAGGCGCTTGTTGAAAAATTACAATCAGGACCCTCACCGTTTCCTTTGTCATTAAATGAGTCATCAGTATCTCAGGATTTTAAAATAGGGGCCTCTTCTGAATTTGGAGAAGATAAATTTAAACTAGCGGTTGAGAAAGCTAAAAAGTATATTTTTGATGGTGATATTATGCAGGTAGTGATCTCACAAAGAATGAATGAACCCTTTGAATTTAATCCATTATCTTTATACAGAACTTTGAGAGGGCTTAATCCATCACCCTATATGTTTTTTTATCATATGGGCGATCATTTTGTTGTAGGTGCTTCTCCTGAGATTTTAGTTACATTGGTTGACGATAAGGTTACAGTAAGACCAATTGCTGGAACACGTCCAAGGGGTAAAGATGACGAAGAGGATATACAATTTGAAAAAGATCTATTAGCGGATCCAAAGGAGATTGCAGAGCATGTTCAATTAATGGACCTTGGAAGAAATGATATTGGTAGGGTTTCTAAAACTGGCACTGTAAAAGTTACTGATAAGATGATAATAGAAAGATATTCTCATGTTATGCACATCGTTTCTAATGTTGAAGGCACCCTTAATAATAAATTGTCTGCTATAGACGTTTTGAAGGCAACATTTCCGGCCGGGACAGTAAGTGGGGCTCCAAAAGTAAGAGCGATGGAGATTATTAATGAATTAGAAACTACAAAAAGAGGTGTTTATTCAGGAGCAGTTGGGTATTTAGGTTTTGATGGAGATATGAATGTTGCTATTGCAATTCGGACAGCTGTTATTAAAAACAAGACACTATATGTTCAAGCAGGTGCTGGCATAGTTTCAGATTCCGTACCTTTGAATGAGTGGGTGGAAACTCAAAATAAGGCCAAAGCTATTTTAAAGGCCTCTGAAATAGTTAAATCAGGAAAAATAGAGTAAAAATATGATACTTATGTTAGATAATTACGATTCATTTACATATAATCTTGTTCAGTATTTTTCTGAAATTGGGGAGACAGTTAAAGTTTATAGGAATGACCAAATTACTGTTGAGAAAATTGAAGAAATGAGCCCTAAGCATATAGTAATTTCTCCTGGCCCTTGTTCACCTGATCAAGCAGGAATTTCACTAGAAGTAGTTAATCAATTTAAAGATAAAATACCAATTCTTGGAGTATGTTTAGGTCACCAAACCATAGGCCAAGCATTTGGAGGAAAAATCATTCATGCAAAAACGATAATGCATGGCAAGACTTCATTAATTGAACACAATAATCAAGGTGTTTTTAATGGATTAAAAAACCCTTTTGTTGCAACGCGTTATCACTCTTTAGTTGTGGAAAAAGTAAGTTGCCCAGACTGTTTTGATATTACTGCTTGGACAGATGATGAAGAAATAATGGGAATTAAGCATAAAACTTTACCAATAGAAGGAGTTCAGTTTCATCCTGAATCCATATTAAGTGAACATGGGCATGATTTATTAAGAAATTTTATACAAAATAATGACTAATCAATTTAAAAACTGTTTAAATAATCTGCTTGATGGTAAAGATTTATCTGGGTCAGATATGGAGTTATTAATGAATCTTATAATGACTGGAGAACTAACCCCTTCTCAAATTTCTAGTTGCCTGGTTGCGATGCAAATTAAAGGACACACGATTGATGAAATTACATCTGCAGCTTTGATAATGAGGAAGCACTCAAACCAAGTGCATCTTAATAACTCAATTCATTTGATTGATACCTGTGGAACGGGGGGAGATAGTTTGCAGACTTTTAATGTTTCCACTGTAAGCGCAATTATTTCATCTGCAGCAGGGGCTAGAGTTGCTAAGCATGGTGGCAGGTCAGTATCATCAAAATGTGGAAGTGCAGATGTTTTAGAAACTTTAGGCGTAAATGTAAATTTAAATCATGAGCAATTAGGTAAGTTGGTTGATAATATTGGCATTGGTTTTATGTTTGCTCCCAATTATCATCCTGCGATGAAGTTTGTAGCTCCTGTTAGGAAAGAATTAGGAATCAAAACCATTTTTAATATTCTGGGGCCACTTACTAATCCTGCTTCAGCAAAGTGCCAATTAGTTGGTGTTTCTGACAAAAAATTAACTACGGTGTTTGTAAAAGTATTGCAAAAACTTGGAAGTGAACATGTGGTTGCAGTTCATGGGGAGGATGGTATGGATGAAATTTCTATAACAGGAAAAACATTTATTGCAGAACTAAAAAATAATAGAATCACCGAATATATAATTGACCCTTCTTTATTTGGCTTAAAGAAAGGTAGTCTTAAAGATATTACTGTTCAAGATTCGGAGCATTCAAAGAATATTATTCTTGATATTTTAGATGGCAATCACTCAGTAGCAAGAGATATAGCTGTTTTAAATGCAGGAGCTGCAATATACGTAAGTGGCTTAACTAAAGATATGGGTGCAGGTATCTTAATGGCAAAAGAAAAAATTGACGATGGGCATGCTTTAAATAAATTAAATCAATTGATTGAGGCATCCAATGCCTGATATTTTAGATAAGATTTTATCTACTAAAAAAATTGAGATTAAAAAAGCAAAAAGTATTTTAACGTTAGATGCTCTTAAATCTATAATTTCAAAATCCAGTCAGCCAAGAAATTTTATTGAAGCGATACAAAAAAAACATCAAAAAAAACAATCTGCAGTAATCGCTGAAATTAAAAAAGCTAGCCCCTCAAAGGGTATTATTAGAAATAACTTTGATCCTGTTACAATTGCTAAGTCTTACGAAGATTCGGGCGCGGCATGTCTTTCTATTTTGACAGATATTCAGTATTTTATGGGAGACCCTAAGTACTTAATGCAAGTTAAAAGTCAAACAAATTTACCTATTTTGAGAAAAGATTTCATAATTGATCCTTATCAAATATATGAATCTAGGGCACTTGGCGCAGATTGTATTTTATTAATTGTTGCCGCCCTAGAATATGAAAGGATGAAAGAGTTAGAGGAAATTGCTTATTCTTTAAATATGTCTATTTTGGTAGAGGCTCACAATCAGGAAGAATTAGATTTAGCTCTTAAACTTGATACCCCTTTGATTGGAATAAATAATCGTAATTTAAAAAC
>MDSY01036203.1_pt1 | contig 10565 bp, 11 predicted proteins | sample 811131 | NCBI WGS metagenome assembly MDSY01 (sample SAMN05326643, study PRJNA326480) | marine metagenome | isolation source: seawater | place: Atlantic Ocean: South West | collected 2010
CTATAAATATGCAGTTCAAATGGTAACTCACTCTTTCGGAAAAACTGCAACCTTTATGCCTAAGCCTGTAAAAGGTGATAACGGTTCAGGAATGCATTGTCATCAATCTATTTGGAAAGGTTCTACTCCAACTTTTATGGGAAAAGAATACGCAGGGTTATCACAAACAGCATTATATTATATAGGTGGAATATTAAAACATGCTAAAGCAATTAACGCTTTTGCTAACGCGACTACTAATAGTTACAAAAGACTTATACCTGGATTTGAGGCTCCAGTGATTTTAGCTTATTCAGCTAGAAACAGATCAGCTTCATGTAGAATTCCAGTAATCATGGATCCTAAGGCGGCTCGTTGTGAAATTAGATTTCCTGACGCAGCTGGTAATCCATATTTAACTTTTGCTTCTATGCTTATGGCAGGAATAGATGGTATTAAAAATAAAATAGATCCAGGAAAATCATTTGATGACGATCTTTATTCATTATCTGAAGACAAAGTTAAAAAACTACCGACTGTTTGTGGTTCACTGAGGGAAGCAATGGAAAATTTGGATAAGGATAGAAAGTTTCTTACTCAAGGTGAAGTTTTTACGGACGATCAAATTGATGCGTACATTGACTTAAAATTCCAAGAAATTTATAAGTTTGAACACACTCCTCATCCTATTGAGTTTGAAATGTATTATAGCAGCTAATTGTTAAACTTTAAAAGATTCTCCGCAACCACATCTTTCAGTTTCGTTTGGATTTTTAAATATAAATTGTGATGAAAATTTCTCTTTTTTGTAATCCATCTCTGTACCGAGCAAATATATAATTGCTTGTGGATCTATTAAAACTTTAACTCCTTTATCTTCGACGACTTCTTCATTAGGTTTTACGTCTTTAGCATACTCCATAATATAAGACATTCCTGCGCAGCCTCCAGATTTTACTCCGACTCTAACGCCGATTGTTAAATTATCTGCCGCCGACATTATTTCCTTAATTCTAGTAGCTGCATTATCACTTAGTTTAATTACTTGTTGAATCATAAGTTTAATTCCAGTTTTGCTGCTTCAGACATTCTGTCTTTACTCCAAGGTGGATCCCAAACCAATTTGAGATCTACATCAGTTATATCGTCAATATTCATTATAGAATCTTTGACGAGCTTTGGCAAACTTTCAGCTACAGGGCAGTTTGGTGAGGTCAAGGTCATTTCTACGTTCGCTTTTTTGTTTTCTATAATCTCAATTTTATAAATTAAACCTAATTCATATATATTTACTGGTATTTCAGGATCATAAATCTTTTTAATTACTTCAACTACTTTTGTTTTTAAATCACTCATTTGCCCCTTTCTAAAGCAGATGTAAACGTATGCCAAGCCATAGTTGCACACTTTACTCTCATTGGAAATTTTTTAACTCCTGATAAAGACATTATTGTTGTTTTTTGATCCTCACTTAAACTATTTACAGAAATTCTCACTTCATTTTTAATCATATCTAAAAAATTTTCTTTTATTTTTTTAGCTACATTAAGTTCTTTGCCTTTTATAATATCGGTAAGAATTGAAGCAGAAGCCAAAGAAATTGCACAGCCTTCTCCTTCAAAACTCACATCTTCAACTGTTTGGTCATTATTAAGTTTTAAAAAAATATGCACCTTGTCACCACAAAGGGGGTTGTGTCCTTTGGCATCATGATTAAACTGTTCACACTTTCCTTTATTCCTAGGATTTTTTCCATGATCTAATATAATTTCTTGATATAATTCTCTAAGTTCCATTTAATTATTGAATACCTTTTTGCAATTATCAATAGCTTTACATAAAATATCTATATCTTCTTTAGAGTTATAGACTCCTAAGGATGCTCTTGCTGTTGCAGAGATACCTAGCTTATCATGTAAAATTTGACAGCAGTGATGGCCAGCTCTTATAGCCACACCATCGTTATCTAATATTGTAGCAATGTCATGTGGATGTATTCCTTTAATTGTAAAAGAAATAACGGAGCCTCTATTTTTCGGATTACCAATAATATTCACTGAATTATTTTTCTTTAATTTTTCTATTCCATATTCCATTATTTCATTTTCATGTGCTAAAATATTACTTATTCCTACTTCTTCAATAAAATTAATTGCTTCTGAAAAACTTACTACTTCAGCAGTTTGTCCTGTCCCTGCTTCAAATTTAGTTGGACCTTCTGCATAAGTGACTAGCTCTTTTTTTACCTCATCTATCATTCCGCCCCCACCTTGGTAAGGTGGTAAAACATCTAGCCATTTTTTTTTTGCATAAAGTATTCCTAAGCCATTAGGGCCATACATTTTATGACATGAGATTGCATAAAAATCACAACCAAGTTCCTGCATATCGATTTTTAAATGTGGGGCTCCTTGGGTTCCATCTACTAGAACCGGTATATTTTTTGATTTTGCTAAGTCAACAATTTTTTTTAAGGGAGTTATAGCTCCTGTAACATTGGATAAATGAGTTATTGCTATTATCTTAGTTTTATTAGTTATAAGTTTATTTATTTGATCAACTTCTACTTCTCCATTCTTATTAATTTCTGCAAACTTAATTACTGCTCCTTTCTTTTCTCTTAAAAAATTCCATGGAACATAATTTGAATGATGTTCTAGTTCAGTAGTTAAAATTTCATCTCCTTTTTTTATAAATTTTTCACCAAAAGATGAAGCGATTAGATTTATGGCATCTGTTGCTCCTTTTGTAAAAATAATTTCCTCTCTATGTGAGGCGTTAATATAATTTTTTACTCTATCTCTAGTTTCTTCAAATCTATTAGTTGCCTTTACAGCTAAAGTATGAACGCTTCTTCCAACATTTGAGTATTCAGTTTCATAGAAATTTGAAATTTTATTTATAACAGCATAAGGTTTTTGTGATGAGTTAGCACTGTCTAAATATACAAGGGGTTTTCCATTAATTTTTTGTTTGAATATAGGGAATTGATTTTTTATATTTTTAATATCCATAAATCTGTCTATCTATATTTTTTTCAACAAAATTTTTAATTTCTACATTAGATATAGAATCTGCAATTTCGAATAAAAAGGCTTTAGTTAAGAGCTCTATTGCTTTTTTTTTAGAAATACCTCTGGTCATCAGATAATAAATAGAATCTTCATTAATACTTCCTGATGTTGATCCATGAGAACATTTAACGTCATCTGCATAGATTTCTAATTCAGGTTTTGCATTAAATTCTGAAGAATCATCAAGTAATAACGCCTTGCTAAGTTGATAGGCATCTGTTTTTTGAGCTATATCTTTAACAAATATTTTTCCTTGATAGGCGCTTTTGCTTTTTTTGTTTAAAACATTCTTTATTTTTTGATAACTTTTACAATTTGGTTTCAAGTGATTAAGTTTTGTTTTGACTTCTTGATGGTTTTCTAAATCTAGGTAAAGAGCAGACTGGACTATGCAGTTTGCATCCTCTCCATCTATATCAATATCTTCTTCTGTTCTACTAAACTTTAGACCTGATAGAAAAATATAATCTTCATAATTGGATTTTTTATCTAGCTTACTTTTGACAAACTTATAATAAAAACAATTACTTTTACATCCTTGGATCGTATAGTTTTTTAATGAAGCATTTTTACTAATTATAATATTAGTATGATTATTATGAATAAAATTACTGCTTGAAATATCTAAATTAAATTCTATTAAGTCCAGATTAGAATTTTCATTTAAAACAATTGAATTTTTATTGTTAATAATTGTATTTTTTAAATTATTTGAAAAATAATTATATACAACTAATGGTTTACAAAATTTATAATCTTTAGATATTTCTAAAAAATATCCTCCTCCAAAAAAAGCATTATTTAAATCAATTAAAGAATTAACTGATTCATCTTTAATGTTTTTTTTGGAATTTTTATATTCTGAAATTTTAATATTTTCTTCATTTTCGTACTTAAAATTTTTTGATTTTAAAAAACCATTAATTAAAACGATTGAATTATGTTCAAAATCTTTAATTAATTCTATATTTTCATCATTCTTTTCGACATTATTAAAATTTAATTCTTTAAAATTTTCATTTATTATCTTTCCTAAGTCAGTAAATTTCCACTCTTCTAATCTTTTATTTGGAAAGCCTTTTTCTTTAAAAAGATTCAGGCTGTTTTGCCTAAATTTTTTTTCTTCTAAGGAAATATTTTTAATATTTTCTATATTAAATTCAGAGTTTAGATTCATTTATTGTAATTTTGCGTAACCTGATTTTTCTAATTCTTCTCCAAGTTCACTATTCCCAGTTTTTACTATTCTTCCTTTTGATAGCACATGCACAAAGTCTGGCTTTATATAATCTAATAATCTTTGATAATGTGTGATTATTAAAAATGCATTATTTTTAGTTTTAGAAGAATTAACTCCATCTGCCACTATTCTTAATGCATCTATATCAAGTCCAGAATCTGTTTCGTCTAAAACTGATAACTTTGGCTCTAAAAGTTTCATTTGTAAAATTTCATTTTTTTTCTTTTCTCCTCCAGAGAATCCAACGTTTAATTGTCTTGAAAGAAACTTTTCGTCAATTCCAAGTTCTGAGGATTTTTCTTTGACTAATTTTAAAAAAGTTAGAGTATCAAGCTCTTTCTCTCCTCTTGCTTTTCTCACTGTGTTAAGTGAGGTTTTTAAAAAATTATTAGTATTTACCCCTGGTATTTCTAGAGGGTATTGGAAAGCTAAGAAGATTCCTTTTTGTGCTCTTTCTTCAATAGAGACTCCAGTTAAGTCCTCACCATTAAATTTTATGCTACCAGAAATTTGATAACCATTTTTTCCTGAAAGCACATTTGCAAGTGTACTTTTACCTGATCCGTTAGGACCCATAATTGCATGAACTTCTCCAGCTTTAACATTTAGATTTACACCGTTAAGAATTGATTTTTCATTCACTTTTGTTATTAATTCTTTAATTTCAAGCATTATCCAACACTCCCTTCAAGACTTATTGCAACAAGCTTTTGCGCTTCGACAGCAAACTCCATTGGCAGTTGTTGCAAAACTTCTTTGCAAAAACCATTAACTATTAAACTTACTGCCTCTTCTTGATTTAGTCCTCTTTGGTTGCAGTAAAAGAGCTGCTCTTCATTAATTTTTGTCGTTGTAGCTTCGTGCTCTATTGTTGATGAAGAGTTTTTATTTTTGATATAGGGGACAGTATGTGCTCCACATTTATTACCCATTAATAAAGAATCACATTGAGTATAGTTTCTTGAGTTTTTGGCTTTTTCATTAATATCTACCAGTCCTCTATAAGTATTATCGGCGCTACCTGCGGAAATTCCTTTTGAAATAATTTTACTTTTTGTATTTTTACCTAGATGAATCATTTTTGTTCCTGTGTCTGCTTTTTGATGATTGTTAGTAATAGCAATTGAATAGAATTCTCCTACTGAATTATCACCTTGAAGAATACAACTTGGATATTTCCAAGTAATAGCTGAACCAGTTTCAACTTGTGTCCATGAAATTTTAGAATTTTTTCCACGACAAGCACCTCTTTTAGTAACAAAATTATAAATTCCACCAACACCGTTTTTATCTCCTGGATACCAGTTTTGTACAGTCGAATATTTAATTTCAGCATCGTCAAGAGCAATAAGCTCTACGTTGGCAGCGTGTAGTTGATTTTCATCTCTCATAGGTGCTGTGCAACCCTCTAGATAACTTACATAGCTACCTTTGTCTGCAATTATTAAAGTACGTTCAAATTGTCCTGTCTCAGAAGCATTAATTCTAAAATATGTTGATAGCTCCATCGGACATTTAACATTTGGGGGAATGTAAACAAATGATCCATCTGTAAAAACAGCTGAATTTAGTGTTGCAAAATAATGATCACTAATTGGAATTACTGAACCAATATATTTTTTTACTAAATCAGAGTGTTCAATAATTGCTTCTGACATTGAGCAAAAAATTATTCCCTTTTTTGTTAGTTCATCTTTAAATGTTGTTGCAACTGAAACTGAGTCAAAAACTGCATCTACAGCTACGCCCGTTAATCTCTTTTGCTCTGTAAGTGGTATTCCAAGTTTTTTATAAGTTTCAATAAGTTTAGGATCTACATCATCCAAACTTTTTGGTTTTTCAGAAGCACTTTTAGGAGCTGAGTAGTAATAGAGATCTTGATAATTTATTTTTGGGTATTTTGGCTTTTGCCAATTCGGTTCTTTTAAAACTTTTAATCTATTAAATGCTTTTAATCTCCACTCTAGCATCCACTTAGGTTCTTTTTTTATATTTGATATAAATTTTATAGTATCTTCGTTCAATCCTCTTGGAGATCTAATATTTTCTATATCAGTACTAAAACCATATTTATATTCTTGATTTGTATCTATATCTTTTTGAGTTTTCATATTATATATGCCGATCCCTTGCTACTAAATCCTCTAAATTAATTTTTTCAAAAAAACTACTTATATGCTGATCTAAATCATCCCATAAGTTATGTGTTATGCATTTCATATTCTTATGATTACATCCTTTTTTTGAATCTTTTTTACAATTTAATGTTTTAATATTTTCATCAACTGCAATTATAATATTTGAAAGTTTAATCTCAGAAGCTGGTCTAACTAAAGTATACCCTCCGCTAGAGCCTCTTACACTTTTAACTAAATTTTTTGTTTTAAGTTTAAGAAATAATTGTTCTAAATACGAAAGAGAAATTTTTTGTCTTAAAGAAATCTCCGTAAGACTAATTGGTTTTTCATTAGCATAAGAGGCTAAATCAGCCATTGCCATGACAGCATATCTTCCCTTAGTAGTTAATTTCATAAATTAGCCCTGTGTTATATCAATAATAAGCTAATTCCTAGTAAATTAGTCAGAATTAAAAAAATAAAATTGACGCGGTAAAACGTGTTATATATCTATTCTTTTTTTGAAAATAATACTCATTATTAAACTATGAAACCAAAAAGTACTGAAATATTTATACCGGGGCCTGCAGGAAGATTAGAATGCAAATATTATAAAAACCCAAAATTTGGTTCACCAGTAGCAATTGTTCTACATCCACATCCTCAATATGGGGGGAGTATGAAAAATAAAGTAGTACAACTAGCATATAATATTTTTTTAGAAAATGGATTTTCTGTAATAAAAATAAATTTTAGAGGAGTTGGTAAGAGTGATGGAATTTTCGATAATGGTCAAGGTGAGTTATCTGATGCAGCAGCAGCACTTGATTGGATTGAAAGAGAAAATCTAGACTATAGTCAGTGTTGGGTTGCAGGCTTTTCTTTTGGAGCATTAATTTGCATGCAGCTTATAATGAGAAGACCAGAAGTAAACAATTTTATAGCTTTATCACCACAACCTAATGTTTATGATTTTTCATTTCTAGCACCGTGTCCGACATCAGGACAAGTAGTTTACAGTGAAACTGATGAGCTAGTTACAAAAGAAAGTGTTGAAGAATTAAATAATAGAATAAAAAATCAAAAAGGAATAGAGGTTATTTTTTCTACAATCGATAATGCTAATCATTTTTTTCAAGGTAAAGAAGATTTATTAAAATTAGAAATTGAAAAATATATTAAAGAAAAAACAGCTTTAATTTAATACTTTACTAAAGTTCCTCCAGTACAAGATTTTTTACATCCAGTTGTATTTGGAAATGAAATATTTAAACCCAACAAAGATCTGATTGAAAGAAATGCAAAAGCTTGGGATTCTATGAAATCACCATTTATACCGTAGTCATCTATAAATTTTAAATCAGAATGAAATTTTTTTATCCTTTCTACAAGATATTTATTTTTTCTTCCTCCTCCACATAAAATTATTTTTTTATTTTCTTTAGAAAATCTTGTAGTAATAATTTGGGCCGTAAATTCTACTAAAGTAGCTGCGCCATCAGCAAAAGATAATCCTCTTATAAATGACAAGTCAAAGTCATTTGTGTCATATGACATATTAGAATCTTTATTAAAATTTTGTAAATTCTCATAATAATTTTCCAGGGATTGATTTAATATAATTTTATTAATGTTTCCAGCTTTTGCTATTGAGCCATCGATATCAAATTTTTTTTTAGAGTTTTTTCTAATCCATTGATCTATCAAGCACATTCCAGGTCCTAGGTCTCTAGCTGACATTATATTATTGGAAAATACAGTCTCATTTATTATTCCACCGATATTAATAAAAGCAACATTATCAATTTTAAATTTTTCTTTTAATAATTTATGAAATATTGGTGTCAAAGGAGCTCCTTCCCCACCGTTTTTGATATCATTTTCTCTAAAATTAAAAATAATATTTTTTTTTGTTAATTGTGCTAGAAGTTGTCCATCACCTAATTGTTTTGAGATTTTTTCAGCTGCCTTATGATAAATAGTTTGTCCGTGAAAGCCAATTAAATCAATGTTTTGTTTGCTTTCATTTAATATATCGTTTGCAACTTTTGCATGAAAAAGAGTAATGGTTTTTTCAATTTGTTTTAAATCCTCTGATAAAGATTTTAAATCTTTTAGATTATTTATTTTATCTTTTAATGAGTGTATTTTTTGATGAATATCAGGGCTATACTCGAAATATTCATTTAAAATGACTTTATAGTCATTTTCACCGTCAGATTGAATTACAGACGCATCGATTCCATCCCCAGATGTTCCGCTCATTAAACCCAGTGATATATATTCCTTTGTCATAATATATTTAATTTACAATAATTATTGTGTAATAGTAATTTTTATCGATCAATCTATGAAAAATAATTTTTTAACAGACATAATTACTAGGGATTACTTTCATCAATGTACAGATAAAATAAGATTAAATGATATCCTTATTAATTCATCCATTAAAGCCTATATTGGTTTTGATGTAACAGCATCAAGTTTACATGTGGGAAGTTTACTACAAATAATGTGCCTTAGACTTTTGCAGAAACATGGGCATCAACCAATAATTCTTTTAGGGGGAGGAACTACTTTAATAGGAGATCCATCTGGTAAAGATCAAACAAGAAAAATATTAGACAATAAAACTATAGCATCAAATACAAAAAAAATAAAAAATACTTTTATAAAGCTACTTGATAATAAAAATAAAAAAACAAAACCAATTTTTGTTAATAATGCAGAATGGTTAACTAAATTAAAATATATTGAATTTTTACGTAATATAGGAAAGCATTTTACGATAAATAAAATGTTAAGTTTCGACAGTGTTAAATTAAGATTAGATAGAGAGCAATCATTAAGTTATATGGAGTTTAATTATATGATATTACAAGCCTACGATTTTTATAAGTTAAATGATAAATATAATTGTATTTTACAAATAGGCGGCTCTGATCAATGGGGAAATATAATAAATGGAGTAGAGTTAAATAGAAAAATAAACCAAAAAGAATCATTTGGACTTACAACTCCACTTATAACTCTTTCATCCGGTGCTAAGATGGGAAAATCTGAAAATGGAGCAATCTGGTTAGATAAAGAGCTTTTATCACCTTATGAATATTGGCAATTCTGGAGAAACACTGCTGATAACGATGTTAAAAAATTTTTGAAATATTTTACTGAAATTGAAATAAATAATTTAAATAAAATAATAGAAAGTGAGAGTAATATTAATAACTTAAAAATACTTTTAGCAAATGAAGCTACTAAAATTTTGCATGGAAAAAAAGCTTCAGATGAATCAGCTAATACAGCAAAAGAAACTTTTCAAGGTTCTGGTGTTGGCAAAAACTTACCTCAAATTCAAATTTCAAAAAAAATTATTAAGAATGGGATTAATATTTTAGATCTGCTTGTTAAAAATGAAATAATGAGTTCAAAAAGTGAAGCAAGACGATCGATTAAAAATAATGGGATTAAAATTAACGATCAATTAATAAAAGATGAAAAAAAAAATATTAACCTAGAAAATTTTGAAGATAAAAAATTTATTAAAATTTCTTACGGTAAAAAAAAACATTATATTATTAATATAGATTAATTATTTTTTTTCTTTTTTCTTTTTTCTAATACTTTAGTAATAAATCTTGGAGTTAGAGTTTTGATCGGATTAACTGTTGTTTTAAGTTTTCCTGGCATTCCTTTTATTTTAAAACTAACACCAAATATTCCTTCACCTATTTCCTTCGGCACTAAAATTTTTCCTAATAATGGAATTTTAGAGATTAGTTTGTTTAAATCTTTTGCAGGAATCATTGTTCCCTTCAGACTTGTTAATCCAGATTTGTTATCTACATAACCATCTATTAATATAGAAATACTTGGACCAATTGCGTAAAGCTCTTCGATTCTCATAACATCATCTTTATTTGTAAATTTAATTTCTAATACTTCAAAACTTAATCCTTCACCAGATAATAAGTCTGCCACACCTCCAAAATCAGCTAAAGATAAAAGTTTTGCAAAACCTGGTGCATTTTGAACTTTAAAATCTTCAATTGTAAGGCTCGCAGAGCTATCAACTTTATCAAATTTACTTAAAAATAATAATTTTCCGTCTTTAATATCTTTAAAAAAACTATAATTGGCTAAGAGCGGTTTAGA
>MDSY01023515.1_pt1 | contig 10564 bp, 10 predicted proteins | sample 811131 | NCBI WGS metagenome assembly MDSY01 (sample SAMN05326643, study PRJNA326480) | marine metagenome | isolation source: seawater | place: Atlantic Ocean: South West | collected 2010
GCAATATCAAACGCGCCTTGGTGAGTAGGGCCGTCGGCGCCCACAATACCGGCTCTGTCAATGGCGAAAAGCACGGGAAGGTCTTGCAGCGCAACATCATGAATAAGCTGGTCGTAAGCCCGTTGTAAAAAGGTAGAGTAAATCGCTACAACAGGATTTAGGCCGTCTCTGGCTAAACCTGCAGCGAAGGTCACTGCGTGTTGCTCAGCAATCGCTACATCAAAGTATTGCTCGGGGTATTGTTGAGAAAACGCCACCATACCTGAGCCTTCCCGCATGGCCGGTGTCACGGCCATGAGTTTAGGGTCTTGTGCGGCCATATCGCAAAGCCATTGCCCAAATATTGTTGAAAACGTCGGTGACGATGGCTTCGACTTAGGCAGCGCATTATCAGCAGGGTTAAATTTAGGGACAGCATGGAATTTGATTGGGTCTTTTTCGGCAGACGGGTAACCTTTCCCTTTTTTGGTCACTACATGAAGAAGCTGCGGCCCTTCGAATTTTCGCATATTGCGAAGGGTATCGACTACGCCGTTAACATCATGTCCGTCAATAGGACCAATATAATTAAACCCTAACTCTTCAAAAATAGTGCCTGGTACCACCATGCCCTTAATGTGTTCTTCCGCTCGGCTAGCAAACTCTTTAATGGGGGGCACATTGCTGAGCAGTTTTTTACCGCCGTCGCGAATAGAGTTAAATAAATTCCCCGTTAGTAACCGTGCTAAGTGGCTGTTTAGCGCCCCTACGTTTTCGGAAATAGACATTTCGTTGTCATTTAAAACCACAACCATGTCTTTTTTGATATCGCCAGCGTGATTAAGTGCTTCAAATGCCATACCAGCGGTCATGGCTCCATCGCCAATAACGGCGACCACCTTTCTGTTTTGCCCTTCTTTTTCCGCCGCTACTGCCATGCCTAGAGCTGCGCTTATTGAGGTAGAAGAATGCCCCACTGCAAAGGTGTCGTAATCGCTTTCTGGCGGCCAAGGAAAGGGATGAAGCCCATCTTTTTGGCGGATAGTCGACATTTGCTCGGCACGGCCGGTGAGTATTTTATGGGGGTAGGCTTGGTGACCCACATCCCAAATTAATCGGTCGAAGGGAGTATGGTAGATGTAATGCAGTGCAACCGTCAGTTCTACCGTGCCTAAACCAGAGGCGAAATGTCCACTGGTCTGACTTACGCTATTAAGTAAGTACTCACGTAATTCGTCGGCCAACAGACGCAATTTTTCTTGCGGTAGTTGGCGTAGTTTTTCCGGCGTCTGCGCAAGTGCAAGCGTGGGGTAATGTTGGAGATCTAAACTCATTATTTATTATCTTTTTTCAACATGGAGGCAGAACTAGTGGTTTCTATTAACCAACAGCTCGCTAAATGCAATTAAACTGTCTGTATTGTAGGGCAAACTGGCTAAGGCTTGAAGTGCATTCTCGTGCAGCTTGCCTAGTTCCGCTTTGGCACCCTCCAACCCGAGCTTTGCCGGAAAGGTATTTTTACCTAAGGCGATATCAGAACCCGCAGGTTTGCCAAGTTGTTCACTGCTGCCTTCGACATCAAGAATATCATCCTGCACCTGAAAAGCGAGGCCAATAAGTCTGGCATAGCTTAGCAAGCTATCTTTGGTGTGGTCGTCAAGATCGCTTGCGACTAGGCAGGTCATTTCAACGCATGCCTGAAGCAATGCGCCCGTTTTCAATTTGTGGAGTTCACGTAGCTGGGTTAAATCTATGCTTTTGCCTGTACTGGCTAAGTCGATGGCTTGGCCACCGCACATGCCCATATACCCAGCGGCTTGGGCTAACACTGACAATAGATTAGCACGGCGGCTATGCGCGAAATCGCTCAATGGTGTATCGGCTAAATGGCTGAATGCTAGTGCTTGCAGTGCGTCACCGGCCAAAATAGCGGTGGCCTCATCAAAGGCGATATGGCAAGTCGGCTGCCCCCGACGTAAATCATCGTCGTCCATGGCTGGCAAATCATCGTGAACCAGTGAATACGCGTGTACGCACTCGATGGCCATGCTAATCGCCATTTGGTCTTTCTTGGGCACATCCAGCGCATTTCCCACTAGTTGAACTAACAAGGGGCGCATGCGCTTACCCCCCGCAAGAAGGGAATGGTGCATAGCGGCCTTCAGGCGAGGAGCATGATTGGGTAGCGCATCAATGAGCGTGACTAATGCGGCATCAGTTTGCAGCTTAATTTGCTGATGCAATGCAGTAAAGTTCATAGGGTTCCTGTATTAAGATAAGCGAGTAACGTTAGGGCTGCTCGTTTTCTGGCAGAGTGTGAAGCTGATTTTCGCCTTGCTCATTAACAAGGATCTTCACTTTTTGCTCAGCTTGTTCTAATGATTGCTGGCCCAAACGTGACAGGGCAACGCCTCGCTCAAACTTTTCTAGTGCAACCTCTAGCGGTAAATCACCGCTTTCCATTTCTGATACAATGGCGTCCAGTTCACTTAATGTTTCTTCAAATGAGGGAGAATCTTTCTTTTCTGTCACGATAGTACTCGATATGCGGTGATTATTCGGATTACGCGCACATTAACTGAGGGTTGCCAAAGGGTCAAATGAAAACTCTATCCTAATGACGATATAAAGAAGCTCAGCAATTAGGTGCGAGATGGGTGAAAAGGTTCTACTATCTAAAAAAACAAAATTACGGATTTTAAGATATTCTTATTATAGAATTTTTTGAACATGCCGATAGAATAGCCATAGTCGTTATGCGTCAGCTATAAAAGCAACAAATGAGGAAGAGTGAGTGGATTTAGCAACCGTCATAGGTATGTTGGGCGCCATAGGTTTCGTGGTAATGGCCATGGTAATGGGCGGCAGCATAAGTATGTTCGTCAATGTCCCTTCAATTTTGATTGTTTTTGGCGGCACATTGTTCGTAATTTTATCTCAATACACCATGGGGCAATTTTTCGGCGCAGGTAAAATTGCCGGTAAAGCATTCATGTTTAAGATTGACTCCCCAGAAGAGTTGATTGAAAAAATTGTTGAGATGGCCGACGCCGCAAGAAAAGGGGGCTTTCTGGCGCTTGAGGAAGCCGAGATTGACAACCCTTTTATGCAAAAAGGCGTTGATATGCTGGTGGACGGACACGACATCGAAGTCGTGCGAGATACACTGGCGAAAGACATTAGCATGACCACAGACCGACACGAATTTGGTGCGACCATCTTTAAGGGGATGGGCGATGTTGCCCCGGCAATGGGAATGATAGGTACACTCATTGGTTTGGTCGCCATGCTATCGAACATGGATGACCCAAAATCTATTGGCCCCGCAATGGCAGTTGCTTTGTTAACCACACTTTACGGTGCCTTTATGGCGAACATCATTTGTTTGCCTATGTCAGTAAAGCTTAACAACCGTGCTCAAGAAGAAAAACTTAACCAAATGCTGGTACTCGATGGCATCGTAGGCATTGCTGATGGACAGAATCCTCGAGTTATTGAAGGTATGCTCAAGAACTACCTAGCGGCGAGTAAACGCAATACAGGAACTGAGGACGAGTAATGGCTGAGCAAGAGTGCCCCAAATGCCCGCCGGAAGGGCTGCCCGCCTGGATGGGCACCTTTGCTGACCTTATGTCTCTTCTAATGTGCTTTTTTGTACTTTTGTTGTCGTTCTCAGAGATGGATGTGCTTAAGTTTAAACAAATCGCCGGTTCGATGAAGTTTGCCTTTGGTGTGCAAAATAAAATAGAAGTTAAAGATATTCCCAAGGGCACCAGTGTTATTGCTATGGAATTTAGACCGGGCAAGCCTGATCCATCACCCATAGATACCATTCAGCAGCAAACCATTGATATGACCCAGCAAATGCTAGAATTCCAAGCCGGTGATGAAGACTCTGCTGGCGGGCGGCAAAAGCAACGGGGTGAACAGCGAGGGGGGCAGTCGCAGCAAACGGCAACCGATCAGTCTTCCTCCGCAGAACAAGCGGCGGAACAAAATGAAACCGCTGAGCTGATGAAGAAAATTGCTCAGCAGTTGGAAAAACAAATACTCGATGGCTCAATCGAAATGGAGTCTTTGGGGCAACAAATCACTATTCGTATCCGCGAAAACGGATCATTTTCAGCAGGTTCAGCATTCTTACAGCCACAATTTAAGCCTATTGTGCGAAAAATTGGTGAGTTGCTTGCTGATGTGCCTGGGGAAATAGAAATTTCGGGCCACAGTGATGGCCAGCATATTGCCAACGAGCTATATCGCTCGAATTGGGATTTGTCATCTCAGCGAGCGGTTGCGGTGGCAGAAACCATGAGGGTTGTCTCAGGTTTTGACGAAAGCCGAATGTCTGTCGTGGGTAAGGCGGACACCCAGCCTATTGTTCCTGATGCAACTTCGCCCCTTGATAGAGCACGAAATCGCCGTGTGGAAATTAATATTAATCAGGGCAAACCCATGTTATCTAAACCTATATCGGTGGTGGACGAATAACCGTTTGTCTCTCACCGATAGAGGCATTGGCATTCACCTATCTGGATTAGCGATGTAACATGTCGCGATGGTGAGGTTTAGCAATCACTAATTGCACTGTACTTATGGTTCGCTCTAAGAACCCCCCTTCGCAGTATTTTAAATAGTAGGTCCACATTCTAACAAACCGTTCATCGTAGCCGTCTTTCAATAGGGCTTCTTTTGCCGAAATAAATGCCTGGTACCAATGATTCAGCGTGTAGGCATAATCTAACCCTATATCGTGCAAGTCGCGAATCATCATGTTTGTGTGACGTTTAAGGTGGGCATTTAATTGATATTGTGAAGGCAAAAAGCCACCTGGGAATATGTATTTCTGTATAAAATCGACACTATTGGCATAGCTGTCGTAACGTCTGTCATCAATAGTAATCGACTGCAATAACATTAAACCGTTATCTTTAAGCAGTGACGAACATTTCTCAAAGAAATTACCCAAGTAGTCTTTGCCTACGGCTTCAATCATTTCAATGGACACTAACTTGTCGAACTTACCTTCGAGTAGGCGGTAGTCTTTTTTCAATAAGGTTATATTCGACGTTAGCTGTTCTTTTTCAATCCACTGCTGAGCCCATGCATGTTGCTCTTCCGATATGGTCGTAGTGGTCACCTTACACCCATAATGTTTGGCGGCAAATACGGCAAGGCCGCCCCAGCCTGTACCTATTTCTAGTAGGTGGTCGTGCTCGGTTAATTTCAACTTATCGCAAATGGTTTTGAGCTTATTGTTTTGCGCTTCATGAAGGCTCGCCGTGGGGTCAGGATAAATTGCCGATGAATACATCATGGTGGGGTCTAAAAAACGGGTATAAAGTTTATTGCCCAAATCATAGTGAGCTTCAATGTTCTTTTTCGCTTGTGACTGCGTGTTGCGATTGGTGAAATGCTGTAACTTTAACAGTGGCATAGAAAGCCACTTGAATTTGTTTTCCCATTTATCAAGGGTGGGTAAATTACGCGCGAAAATTTGAACCACAGCAGTGACATCGTCGCTGTCCCAAAGCCCATCCATAAATGCTTCACCCGCTCCCACGCTGCCGCCTAGTAACAACTGGCGGTAGGCTTTGATAGACAGAATGTTCACGTTTGCCTGTAGCGTGTCATCCGGAAGACCAAATTGGGCCACTTTATGTCCATTTTCTAAAATGGTTAATGCACCGAGGGGTAACTTATCTAAGCAGCGTAAAAATACGCTACGACACATTTTATCTATCACTGACGCTTGTTCAGTATCTATAAGTACAGATTCACCAAAAGACATGTTGTTATTATTCCTAACTCTTTTCCGGATGGTCATACAAGGGCGTGCGCTTTATTAACAGTTTCAAAGCTTGCCAATAAATACCAAGCATGGTTTTTATTGTCATGCTAGGTATACGTTTCATTGCCTGCCTTAGATTCGCATTATCTAATGTTAAACGAGACAAATTGATGCCCGCGCTAAACTCTTTGTCTTCGCGCACGCAATTCATAGTCAGTTTTAATGTGGCATCAGGTTGCGAAATTTGCCACTGATACGTCATATCCATGGGGTTAAAAGGCGAAACATGGAACGCTTTTTTCGTATCGTCTTGGGTGTGTAAGTCTACCAAGTAGTAATGCCGTTGGTTCCAAGGCGTATTGCTTACTTCGGCTAACAAATAGGTAAATGCGCCTTGTGGGCTTCGCAAATAGTAAAAATTAACAGGGCTGAAATACAGCCCCCACATCCTTAATTGGCCAAGCATAAAAACATCACCATCTGTGAGCTTTGCGCCTAAGGAGGTCATTTTTTGCCTTACCGCACAAGACAACGGAATGTCGCTGGGGCCTAAATAATCGCTGCGTTTAAATCGCACTCGAGCACGTGACCGAGAAGAAAAGTGTGTCAGTTGCGTGTTTAATTCGTCTATCTCATCTAACTGAAGCCAGAATAAGTAGATGTCATAGTCAAACTTATGCTGAGTGGGCAAAAAGCGCTGGTGGTACACCTTACCTTGATAAAGTGCACTCTCCATTACAAGCGCGCTCCAAACCGTGCGCACACATCAAGGGCGCTTTTTACACCGTCTTCATGAAACCCGCTGTACCAATAAGCGCCGCAAAAATGCAGGCCGTCTTGGCCGCATATTTCCAGCCTACGTTGCTGAGCTTTAACCATTGCTTCGCTGTACTGAGGATGTGCGTAGCTATATTGGCCAATGATATCTGACGCGGTGATGTCGTTTTTATTCAGGGTGACGCAATACTCATTTTTCGCATCGAGTTTTTGCAAAATATTCATGTTGTAGGTCACTGACGCCGGCTGTTGCTCTTCATTAGCTTCATCATTGAGCCTGTAATTCCAACTGGCCCACGCGAGTTTACGTTTCGGTAACTGATCTTTATCTTTGTGCAGTATCACATCATTGGCGGCGTAGGGAATGGCGCTCAGAATTTCCTGCTGGGCGGGGGAGGGTGAACCTAACATCCGAAGGGCTTGGTCACTGTGACACGCAAGCACCACTTCATCAAAGCGCTCTGTATTACCTTGTTTATCTTTAACAAACCAATACTCCTCTTTTTTATCCACCGATTGTACACCGCACGATAGCTTGATTTTATCTTTGAAACTGGCGGTCAGTGGCGGGATGTATTGATTGGACCCGCCTTTAATTGTGTACCATTGCGGTCTGTCGTTAATGTTTAGTAAGCCGTGGTTGTTAAAAAACTGAAGGAAGAACGTAAGCGGGAATTGTCGAGTTTGCGCCAACGTGGCCGACCATATAGCAGCGCACATGGGTAAAATGTAATAGCGGGCGAAGTCGTCGCTTAAACCTAGTTCTTCAATAATATCGTTTAGGGTTAAGCCTTCGGTGTCGCGCTTCTTTGCCACCATACGCTTACACGCTTTATTGAAGGTTAGAATGTCGCCAATGATACGCCAAAACCGAGGACGTAAAATATTCCGTCTTTGCGCGAACAAGCTGTTTAACGTATTACCATTATATTCTAAGTTTGCTTTTTCACTGGTAACAGAAAAGCTCATTTCTGTAGGTTGGTAATCAACGCCAAGCTTATTCATCAACGCGATAAAATTGGGGTATGTCCAATCATTAAACACAATAAATCCGGTATCAATATTTAAGGTATTGCCGCTTTCTTGTACTTTTTTGGTGGCAGTATGGCCGCCAATATAGTCATTCTCCTCATACACAATAATGTCGTGCTCTTGATTAAGAAGGTAAGCAGTGGTTAGCCCTGAAATCCCTGTGCCGACAATGGCTATTCTTTTTTTCATTTTTATTATTCTCTTGTAATGAGGTACGACTATTTTTCTCGCATCGACAACGACAATCGTTTCTGAATAGACTGCGGTAGCACATGCATAAACCGCAACATAAACCCGAAGACGCGTGGAAAGAATACGGTTTGTTTATGGCTTTCTATGCCTTTCAACATGGCTTTTGCAGCCTCTTCAGAAGAAATTTTCATTGGCATATCAAAATCGTTTTTATCAGTCAGCGGGGTTTCTACGAATCCTGGTGAAACTGCCTGAACGACAATGCCTTTATCATGTAGGTCAACCTCTAGACTCTTGGTGAAGTAGTGCAACGCCGCTTTACTTGCGCCGTAGGCTTGCGTTCGTGTAAACGGAAGTAAACGTGCCATACTGTCCACAATGACCAGCTTGTTGCCTTTCTGCAATTGTGGAAGTAAGCCGTTAACACAATGAATAACACCAAAAAAATTCGGTTCAAAAACCCGTCTAAACATGGCCGGTTCAAAGCTGTCTATGTCAACGTATTCACAGGTACCAGCGTTGAGCACGGCAATATCACAAGTGATTTGGCCTAGGGCGGCGGCAGTTTCTTCTTCTGAGGCCACGTCAAATTTAAGGGAAGTAATACTTCGATGCTTAGACAACGTATTTAACGCCTCTTCATTTCTGCCACATGCGATAACCTGGTATCCCTTGTCTGCAGCATAGATAGCGAGCGCTTTTCCTATGCCTGATGTGGCGCCTGTGATGAGCATCTTTTTCATTTGGCTAGCCTTGTTTTTATTTTCTTTACAAAATATCCCAATAGAGGAATATGCTCATAAACCATTTCACCTAAGTCATAATAGTCTTTGTGATAGACAATAATATCGTCAACCACTTTGAGTTGAGTGATACCATCAACGTTAATGTACTTGTTACCGGTTTTCAGCGTAAGGTGCATGGTCCAACTTACACAGTGCGTAACACCGGCATCATTATCTGTTGTAGGCAAAATGGCAGATATATCAAATTTGCAGCTTTGCGCCTGGCCAAGTAAATTTTCAAAGTACCGCTTTACGTCATCAATACCCTTATGGGTAGTAATGGGGTCGATAAATACCACATCACGTCCATATATAGTGGCCAAGTCATCTGGGCTAAATTGCGTGATGTCTGAGTAAATATGACAGAAACGGTCGATTACATTCATTTTAGTCCTGTTTTCACAAAGCGTGGGTGACAACCCAGTTACAATGCACGTGAAACTTTCTTTAGGGTGCAAATTTTCTACCCGTCCAAGCAAGGAGCGCTGCTTTTTCGGTAAAATTTCGCGTACTTATTATTTAAATGTTTTTATGGCGAGCTTGGCGTTGGTTTAACGTTTGTGAGACAAGCTGCTGAATTACATACCTTAACGTGATTTTTTACCGTTTTCATTCCTGCAAGGATCATTCGCTTCTTACTAAAGTGTGAAATTCTTTCTCATGCGATCCAATATCTTCACACTGCCGTAGTGGTCTTAGTGTTTAAGAGTTAGGTTGTTATGAGCCAATCACAGGTACCTTTATTTCCGCTTTCCGCGCATCTTCTTCCTGAAGGGAGAATGTATTTGCGTATTTTTGAGCCTCGTTATATTCGAATGGTTAAGCAGGCATGCGCCGAAAACACTGGCTTTGTTATGTGTATGCTCAATGCAAAAGGCGATAAAAGTGCGAACGAACACATTTATCCCATTGGCACATTTGCGCATGTGGTCGATTTCGATTTAATGGATGATGGGTTGCTTGGCATAAAGGTTGCTGGTTCTCATCTTGTAGAGGTGTCGAATATAACCTCAGAGTCAGACGGGCTTCGACTAGGTCAATGTACGTCGCTGTCAGATTGGCCTGAGGATATTGACCCCAAAAAAATTGCGCCTATGGATGAGCGTCTTAAAGAGATTTTTGCGAAGTATGAGGATATCTCTGGCTTATACGACAACCCGCGATTCAATGACCCTTTATGGGTGCTGCGACGCTGGTTAGAGCTTTTGCCAGTAGATGGCGGGCTAAAGCAGCAATTCTTACAACATAATGATTGTTCGAAACTGCTAAATTACCTCAATGCATTGGTCCCATAAGAAGGGTCTCTTTAGTGAAGAAAACGACGTTTAATTTACATTACATAAATGTAATGAGATTTAGCCAAAAATGACGAACAGTTTTCTTAGTTTATCCGTAGTATAAACTAACCAAATCGGAAAAACGGACGAATCATATGTTAGTTGGAATTCCATTGGAACAAAGCAACAGTGCCATTAAGCCTAAAGAATGTGCAGTAGAAATGTCGGATTACCTTGTCGCTGTAGCCGACAAACGATGTAAGCGTTCATTTTCTCGCGTATTCAATTACTTCGCACCTCGCTTACGTTCTTATGCTCTTAAACAAATGGGCAACGAAGCTTTAGCGATGGAGTTAGTGCAAGACACTATGTCGAATGTTTGGCAGAAAGCGCACTTATTTAACGCTGAAAAAGGTTCGCCTTCTACGTGGATTTTCACCATTGCACGTAACATTCGTTTCGACATGTTACGAAAGCTACAGAATCGTAAAGAAGATGTGTGTTCAGACGATTTGTGGCCAGTGCTTTGCGAGCAAACTGCTGACTTGAACGAGGCCCCTCTTGACGAACAAGTGACATTAGAGCAAATTGGTCATTTGTTCGAAGCGTTGCCAAGTAAGCAGCAAGCCGTGATCGAATCAATATACATAGACGGTAAATCACAGCAAGAAGTTGCAGACGAATTAGAGATTCCTTTAGGTACCGTTAAATCGCGAACTCGATTGGCCTTGCAA
>MDSY01130357.1_pt1 | contig 10564 bp, 20 predicted proteins | sample 811131 | NCBI WGS metagenome assembly MDSY01 (sample SAMN05326643, study PRJNA326480) | marine metagenome | isolation source: seawater | place: Atlantic Ocean: South West | collected 2010
ATGTCCCACTGCAAAGGGGTGAAGTCTTGAGCCTCATCAATAAACAAGTAGTCCAGATTCGGAGTCTCGCCGTGCTCGATAAACTTCTCAATCATGTCTACAAAATCATATTTGTCTGTAGACATTTTATACTCAACTAACTGTTTAGATAGCTGATCCAACTTGGCATGAAACAAATTCCAATCGGCTTCCTCATTGTACTCCTGATCGATGCTGATCTTTCTCAAACGTGCACGATTATCTAGCTGAAGATACCGAGCACCTGACCCTCCAACCGTGGGCAATGTAACACCACCATCTAAAGACGTGTAGTCTTTGCCTTCAAACGTCAGGCCAATCTCTCTGCCTATGTTGGCATAGTCCTCTGGGCCCATAATATCAGTAGTCTTGAGACCCAGACCATGGAATCCAAAGGCATGTGTAGTCTTCATGTAAGGAAAGTCTTTGGGCTCTAGCTTAAACTTACCACAGGCTCGAGCAATCATTTCCTCGATGGCCTTTCTTGTAAAAGAAATAACTCCAATACGAGAGGGATGAGCGCCGGAGTCTAGTGCCGCCTCTATCTCTTGTATCAAGCGATAAGTTTTACCACACCCAGGTGGACCTAGCAGAAGCTTACTGTTCTGTATCATAGTCTTTTCCTCTTGGTCGTTGGTTAACCCAATCCTCTATCTCTTCGAGAACCCAACGGCTGGCGGATCTTCTATTGTACTCACTGCCGAGCACTATAGGTTGGGGGAAGCTTGAGTCTGTTTGTGCCAGTTTGTAAACGTATGACTTAGATACCCCAAGCAGATCGGCTACTTCGGATACCCTCATCAGCTTGTTAGAACGGGATGTCATTTGATATCTCCTTAATTGGTAGTTCAACTTCGCCTTCGTCAAAGGCAGGAATTACCCAACACCTAAGAGTAGATTTTATTTCGCCTTTCGGGCTGCGCTTAACGATGTTCTGCTTGCCAGTGTCTCCACCCATGTCTCGAATCATCTGCATAAGCTGACCTCTGGTCGGACCAGAGAACCTGCGATGGTGAAGATACTCCAACAAACCATCGAGTTTAAACTTCGTTGTACCTCCATCCGTCCACGGCTTGCCCATATCCATTTCCTCTGGGGACATGGCTCGTACATGGCTTGTGCAGTAGTTACGCAAGTGATCTTTGAACTGTCCTGCGATTGTCAGTTCCGGAGGCACTTCTAAGAAGGTAGCACCTTGCATTAAACTGTTGACCAGTTGCTGCCACTTCTGAGGTTTCATAGTCGGGGGCATCATGTTCTTCTGATCCATGCAAGCACGTTGGAACAGCGTTTGATTCTGTAGTTGCTCAGTGCTCAACTGTATTCTGTCTCCATCTACGTCCATGAAAAACAGGCGGGGCTCAGACAGCATGATCGTAAGACCACCAACAGTGACAGCATCCGGTGCATCATTACCTATCCCAAACTTTCTCGTAGCGCATACTGCAGGATCACAGTAACTCCGCATCGGTTCATCTTTACAGGTGTAGAGATATTCTTTTTTCTCATGCTGCTTTGTGAGGTTCACGATCTCACTCGAGGGCAGGGGCGGACTAGCTAGTGTCCGGTTGTACCCTTCAAACTCTTGTTGCCACTGGTCTGGGCTCTTCATCTTGCAATACCGAGCCACGTTAAACAGCGTGTTGTTTCTGAACTCTTCCACAGGTCCATCTGAAAACAAATGCTCGAGGCAAGGAGGCCCGTCAGTAAAGTGTTGACGGGGCTTGGATAAGCGCATCCCCTCGAGGTCGCTTAAAGATACCCTGGATTTATCCACTGTGTCTAGGAACTCGTCTAACTCCATAGCCTCTGTCTTAGAATTAAAGGCATACCGTTGTGGTAGATCCGCGTTGAAGTATGGCATGTTGATAAAGTTACCAACGTCACCACGCTCCGCGATGATGGTGTCCTGTTTGGGAAACACCTCGCAACCACTGTGTCCTAATGCAATGGACATCTCAGTCAAATAATCTCGTATGTCTGCAGCTTGTTCCCAATCTTTTAAGAACAGATACAAGTGAGCACCGCCCGACTTGGATCGACAATGAACCAAAGGAAGCTTTAGCTTCTGGATTTTGTCCTGCATTTCGTTATGGTTTAGATCGTATACATCTATATCAAGTGCACCGAACTGGCACTTGTTCTCTTCGTTTATAGGGATTGCTCCTACACCGCTCTTCCCGTCGATGTGCAATTGCACTAACGCCTCGGTCAATGGCTCTCGGACAATCATGCTTTTTGAATCTGCTTTTCCATTGCGGCCCACCCGTCCTACGGTTGTAGTACCGTGTGCAGATTTGGCCCCAAGAAAAGAGGCAAGCAATCTTCCTGCTTGTGTCATGGGTGTCTCCTAAAAAAGGCTCACGCTAACGGCCCGTGTCAGCGTGAGCCGAACTACTTAAAACGGGATGGAATCATCATCCGGTACAGAACGCACAGTTGCCTGATGTTCTGGGTCTTTAGCAGCTTTTAGTTCTCCGGCAGCAACACTGCTGCGGAAGGTGAGAGCCTCTTGAAGAAGGTCACGGTCATTGACCAAACCAATCTTCTCGATTGAATAGTTAAACCAAGTACCTTGGTCATTGCTTTCCTCGACAGTGCTGAACTTCCACTGGGTTGCGAACAACGGTGGTAGAACCATGGCCCCTGTCTTCGGATGCTTAACCTTTTGCATTGCGATCTGTGTCTTCCAACGACGACTGACCTTCAACTGTGTGGACTTCATGTCGATCACAACAGGTTGAGAGATACCATCGGCATCGATCACCAAACAAAAGTGTTGGTCTGACTTAACCAGTTCATTGCCGCTAGGCAATATTTCTTTTGAACCAGAGCGGGTAGTCTGTTGAAGAACCGGATCGGTTGCATCAATCTCACCTTGGAAACCACCGCCCATGTCACGCGGGATAAACTCAAGATACTTTGTGCTTTGATAGCAGGGCAATACTGTGATGCCCTCTTCACCAGAGAACTTATCTCCAGTAACAGTGTTGAACATATCCCCTTGCTCTGCACCTTCAATGTACTCTGCTTCCCGTTTCTTTAACTGGGGAGACATAGCTTGAAGTATACGAACAAACGGGATCTGCATTTCGTCTGCGGCAAAGGTTGCACCTTCACCTGCAAACTCTAAGATATCGTCCATGATATCGGTTGAGACTGCGGTCTCTTTCTTTTTTGCAACTGCGTTAGCCATTGTTATTTTCCTTTCTAATCGCATCGTCTTGACGCTTCATGTCCGCTTCAATCGCATCGTTTTCGATGGACCGTTCGATCATGTCGTCTTCACATTTCTCCTCAAAATCCCGAGTAGATTCATCATTGTCCATGGAAGCACCATACTCATCGGTGTGGTCTTCATCTTCCATTTCCTCTAACATCTTCTGCTTATACGCGCCCATCATGCTTTCCTCTTTATAACTGCTGTGTTTGAGATGAATGCCCCGAACAGGTCGAGATCGATTGGTTTACCATCAGTGATTCGTTCTTTGACGAATGCTTTCAGTGTTGATGGGTGGACATGTGTCTTGGTTTTAGGTTCGAAGCCTCGTTCACGCAGGACGCCGACTGCATCTCCTGCCAAGTTGTCTTCGCCTTTACCAAAAGACACAGTGATATCGTTCTTAATGATATCATCGAGCCCGTTTGATCTGAGCCAATCGAACGCTTGATCTTTGTTCGCGACAGGGATTGATGCTGCCACAATCATTTTACGTTCTACGGTCATACCGTCTACATCCAAACGCTCGACGCCCATCTCATCCATCAAGGCAGGGATGCCTTCAACAGATAGTTTGTGCTTCTCTGCTTTGAGTGCTTTAATGTGGGACTCGGCATCCTCGATCTGGGACTCAACGTTTCGCAACGTGCGTACCAAATGACTAAGCTGTTTGCCTGTCCCTGTATCAACTCGACTGACTGCGTCAGCCTCATCGAATATGTCTTCAAATATATCGTTCATAAGTTTTTCCTCTTCAGGGTTGATTTGTGTGGTAACCTCATGCTATCCACAATATAGACAATAGTGGAGGTATGTGATGGATGTCAACTACAAATTTAAACTAAAACCTTTTGATCACCAGGTAACGGCGCTCGAGCAAGGGTGGGATCGTCCGGAGTTTGGATACTTCATGGAGATGGGGACCGGAAAGTCAAAGGTTTTGATCGACAACATAGGCATGTTGTTCCTCGCAGGTCAGATAAATTTTGCATTGGTGATCGCGCCGAAGGGAGTTTACCGGAACTGGGTGGCGAAAGAAATCCCAGAGCATATGTCTAACGAGGTTCCGCATCGAGTGATTCGTTGGGTGTCAGGTGGCAACAAGAAACAACAGGCGGAAGTGCAGTCTGTTAAAGAACCGTTCTCTGGCCTGACAATATTTGTCATGAACGTCGAAGCATTCTCTAGTCTTAAAGGAAGTACGGCAGGTAAATGGTTGAGTCGTGCGCTTGGCCCTTACGGTCTCATAGCTATCGATGAGTCTACAACTATCAAGAACCATAAGGCCAAACGCTCAAAACAACTAATGAAAATTGCAGAAGGTTTCAAGTACAGAAGACTCTTGACAGGGTCTCCAGTTACAAAAAGTCCTATGGATATCTATTCGCAGTTCGAGTTTATGCGTAAAGGTTTGCTTGGTCATGAATCCTACTACTCTTTTCAAGGTAGATATGCTGTCACGCAGCGTCGAAGCATGGGTGCTCAAGCCTTCCAACAGATCGTAGGGTACAAGAACATCGATGAACTTACAAATAAGATTGACATGTTTGCCTATCGGGTTCTCAAGAAAGACTGCCTCGACCTTCCTGATAAAATTTACACCGCTCGATACGTCACGCTGACAAGTGAGCAGTTAAAGATGTACGAAAACCTGCAGCAACAGGCGCTCGTTATGTTCGAGGATGGAGAAATGGTGTCGGCCCCTGCAATTATTACGCAGATGCTTCGACTGCAGCAGGTAATGTCCGGACATCTCAAGACTGATGATGGAGAAATGAAGTACTTTCCATCACGCCGCATGGATGCCCTCGATGAAATCATGGAAGAACACCAGGGCAAAGCTATTATCTGGTCTAGATTCCGGTATGACATCAAACAAATCACCGACATGCTCAATAAAAAGTTTGGCCCTGGGTCTGCAGCAGCATACTTCGGAGACACAAAGGATGATGAACGCCATCAGATAGTGCAGAACTTTCAGAATCCGAACCACCCGCTAAGATTCTTTGTCGGGAATCCATCGACAGCGGGATATGGTCTAACGTTGACCGAAGCTAACCTTGTGGTGTACTATGCCAATGACTACAACTTGGAGACACGCATCCAATCTGAGGATCGGGCCCACCGGATCGGGCAAAAGCACAACGTTACATACGTTGACCTGATCACAGAAGGCACAATCGATGAGAAAATTGTGGAGTCTTTGAGAGGAAAGATAAACATCGGAGCCAAAGTGCTCGGAGAAGAGGCAAGAGAATGGCTAAGTTTGAAGCCCACGAAGAAATAATAGAGACCATGGTGGACTTTAAGAAAGGACTTCGGACTCTCGATACAGGGACCAAGGTCCTTGCCGAACAGACAGGGCTCGAGGATGATGTTGCCCGTGCATTACTCAGAGGCATGAACAAATCATACTCAACAGTCACGCAGATCAGAGGCTATTCAAAAGAAAAACCCTATCAGATCGAAGGCAAGAATAAAAAAAGACTCCTTAAAAAAGGAGCCTGTTAGTTAGAGGCAGGATGCTGCCGCAGTGCATGGAATACCTTAACAATACACGTTAAGTGTCATGCTGTCGAGAATAAAAGTCATGAGCTTGACGTATCAACACTGATAGTTGTCGAGCCATGGACCTCTGTTCTTTCTCTGCAATCAAACGCAGCAAGTCATGATCCTCTTTTATTAATCCAACGTTCTGAAACTTTTGTTTTTCAGACTCTTTCATTTTTTTTCTAGCCATGTCAGCCCCCAGTTGTTTTGTAAATGTTGATTGTACATACACAAGTTGGGGACTGAACGCAAGTAGTTAGATTTAATCCGGTAAGACTATGCGATAAGACTCTGTGCTTTCCAACGGTTGATTTTTGTCAGAAAGAAACTCGTCTATTCGAGCCATGGAAATATTATCTTCCTCTAAGTGATCTGCTAGTTCGTCTGCAGTCCACCACTCAGGGCTCTCAACCATGGTAGCTCTAATCACTGCAAAGTCTTGGACCTTTGGATCTATTGAGACGGGCCTAGACTCTGCGGCTTGCTCGATCATGGTAGCTCGAACACAACGCCATGGTATATGATCCCTTTTATCTGCGTAGTTTGGTACACATCTTGCATCAACTAAATCCCCTCGATCAAAGTTTAAAAGGTTTACAATACGAGCATTGAAGAAGACTGCTTCGCCCTCGTCAGTTATACCAAACGCGCTCTTAGCATCAGTTAAATTTTCAATCATCACACACATAGATTCTGTGTTGAAGTTATGCTCTGAGGTGTGAGTGAAATTTTCCAACTGCTTACGCGCTTGATGGTTGTTCATGTATGCTGTCCTTATCTTATGCATTTGAAGTTTCCTCTATCGGAAGTTGATCTCGTTTAATAATGGTGCAGACCAATGTCTCCGATACACCCAACAGGTCTGCAATAGTGGTTACGTCTAGTTTCTTGTGCAAAAGAATATTTATCCGGCGAGATCTTTCGTTTATCTTTTGCTGCGGAGTAGAAGGGGAACGTTTCTTAATGTTCCTTTTCAATAAATCCTGGTTATGCATGTGAGCAATTCGAGGTCGCTCAATAACATCTTTCCTATTTTGTTGAATCCATAGCCTTCGAAACTTATCTTCTTGTTCCGGTGTCATATGTTCCTGCCTTTCTGTCTGAGGTTACTGGTAAATGAACGTAGTTCGTTCACTGCCATGTGGATTTCACCGTTGAGTGAAGGTCTTGCGTCTTTGCGAAACCTTTCTTCCTGCAGATGGTCAACTTTATTCCTTAAATAAGTAAGGTTCTGTTCCTCTGCGGGTGTTAGTGTCTTAGTGCATTCTCTCTTTAGGGACATTGTTTAATCGATCCTCTGCTGATTTAGATGAAATTTGTGACAACATCTTGAATCCGAATGCCATGTCTTGAGGACTCCAGAATTGAGATGCCATAGTCATGAGAGTAGCAACCACATCGTCTGGGTCCATATCCTCTGGTAATACTCGCATAAGATTGTGAACAAGATGTCCCTTTTCCATTACGCTTTCTGGATAAAACTCAGAGTGAGTGTCCATCATACCATCGAACACTAGAGACACAGTCCAGTATTCAAACTTCTTTGGATCTAAGTTTAGTTCTGGAAGTATGTGGTCGATCCAATCTTGAACCTCGATCCATGTGTCCATGAACGCGGCCTCGAAACCTGAGTGCTCGGTCTTCATTGTTACTTGATACACGTTATTCTCCTTTTCTTATCCAATTAATTTCCTCGAGTAACTCTAGTTTTTCAGCAGTTACTTTCTCCAACGCTTTCAGCAGTCTTGCTATTTCGTTGGTTTGCTTTGCCATCTTGGAATGCATGGCTGCGAGTTTTTTATCAGACATCTAGATCCTCAAACCCTTCGTCCTCGATATCGCCGTAGCCGTTGCAATACTCACAGTCCTCGAGCCGCGTGTCCAAATATCCAACATCACGGTTTATGTTGTGAGGTACAGCGTACTCCACTTCAACTTGTCCATGCCCGTCACATTCGGGGCATGGCATCTTTCGTTCTTTAATACTGCTCATTGAGTTATCCTTCTCTGTTAATCTCCAACCAATTATGTCCCTCATTATCGATGGCTTCTTTGATTCTGTCCAACTCTATTTCGAATTGATTGGTGTATCTTTGGTTGTAGGTTCCAGTCTGCTTAGATTCAGCAGACAACTTATCAACAGTCCAATGATGAACTGTATAGATTATGCTTTCTGAAAGTCTTTCTTCAGAGGGGGCCTGATGCCCCCTAATCGCTCCATTTTTTGTCATGATATCTCCTAGAAATCTGGTTCGCCGTGCTCATCGAGCACTGGCATTCTGAATTTATACTCACGGGGCTCCGGCTTTGGTCGGGGCTCCTCTTCTTCAAGAGGAATAACCCCGAGCCTACGCAGTTCCGCCTCATCCATGGACGGGAATCTTGCCCATGTAATACATCAATGCGATATCTTCGGGCAGATCGTTGAGGATCTTGCGGCGAACCTTCTGATTCGGAAGCTTAGTCCAATCACCATTGGTGACAGGCGGATGCCAATCAGATTCATACACGCCCTCCTCGTTCTCAAACAAGAACAAACATTTCTTCCTCATGGCGCGTTTCATATCCTTCCGAGCAAGGTGCTCGTCCAAACGTTTACCGCACCATGTCTCCAGATTCTCACCCCATCCCTCTGGAAAGTGTTCGCATGGTGCTTCTCGAGGAAATAAGTTCTCATCATTGAAAGCCTCGGTCACTTCACTCATGACTTTAGCCCAATCGCCCTTGTACTTGGGATCTCGATCCAACCGATCAGGTCCACCGCATCCTTCGTTGCTGACATATGCAAACGACTTCCCGTCCACATAAAGTTTGGCTTGATAACAGGCAGTCTCTTGGCTTGCCCATTCAGAATACTTAATCGCTTTTAATTGTAATTGATGTGCCATTATACGGCCTCCTCTTCTGGTGTCCAAGTTGTGTCCACCCCATCGATGAACGTTCCTTCATACATCATGCCTTCGTCTTGGTATGATGCATCTACAATGATGCCCATGTCATGAAGCTTCTCCCAAACTTTGATTGGTGGGCTCCACGCAGTCTCGCAGTTAAATTGAAAACTAACCTCCGCGTCACGTTCTAAAACATCAGGGTCAGAAATCTCTTGGCTTATTTCTACACTGTAGATGTCCCACTTGGTGTCCCAGTTATCGAGACGCCATTGATACCATGCCGGAGTATGGGTCGCACCCTTGACATCGTCCTGAGACCAAACCTCGAAAGGCATTGGGCAAACGGTCTGGCATAAAGTACCGTTCTTCACAGCTTCATATATATGAGCCATGAGATATTGTGGTCCAGTAAGATGAACCTGTTGTGCTGTGTGATTAGGCATGTGAGCCTCCTTGTTGATTGAATAGTTGAACCGCTTTGGCGAATCCTCGCGGCGTTGCACTGCGTATATCTTTTGTCCTTTTGGACTTGCCCCCAAGCTTCATCATGGCGGTGCTATAACCATTACCATGATAACGCTCTGGGTCAACAGATACCTTGGTGGGCATACGAAAGTTATTACCAGTCCATAAACAAGTTTTCTTTTTGTATGCATCCCGAGGCGCAATGTACTCAGGCCATCGAGGATGCTCTGCGGCATTGTCCTCGATGTATCCCCCATACTCATATGGGTGGAATGAATAGTCAGGTTTACGCCACTTGGTAGCCAAAACACTGACAGGATTTTCTATAAAATATGGGACGCCAATTGTATCATAAAATCTGGCACAAGTCATGGCATGATTAACAGCCTCGTCTTGAAACCATGGGTTGGCCTCTGCTTTTTTCTTGAACCATGCCGCGCCCGAAACCGCGAGGTCTGTACAAACAGGGAAGGCCATACCAAAGATAACAGGTTGCCCCATGAAAGGTAGGTTTCTTTTTATATCAACGAAGCTCTGCGGATCATGCAAATCTGCATGGTGATACTCAATCGACCCATTCCTATAATATTCTTTTGTGACCTCATGTGGATCATGCTGAATATCAAAGGCATAACATTCGTGTCCGGCATCAGCCCATGGCTTCAATGCCTCGCCCGTGTAATCATATAAACTTAATACAATACCCATTAGTCTCCCCCCTCCCTGTGCCAACACTCTTTCAAGTGCGCCTCTTCTGCTACTTCCCAACGCGCCATGAAATTTGTGATCCACTTGCTTTGCTTCGGAGTAAGCTTGTGCTCACACAACAACTCCATAGCATCTACGCATTCAAAACCCTGTGCCTTGCACCACAGAGCATACTTGTCATGTAATCTGTGGATCATGCTCATACGTTTACTCCCTCGATCTTAATGTAAGGCTTGAAAGTTCCATTAATTATATTGAATGTAGCCTCGTAGTGAGTGTACCCATGAAATAACTCGCAAAGGTAATGACCATTTAAGTCGATGATAGGACGCTCCTCGGTCCCTGCAATTTTGTGTTTGCCGTAGTATGGGTCTGCAATCAGTTCCATTTTTACATATTTTAATTCTTGGTGCATAACCCGTGAGAACACGCGACCTTTTCTGAAACCAAAGTCCAAGAGCATCTTGCCCTCGATCCACACACGCTTGTGTCCACGGTTGCTTCCAACCTTGTAGGTTTTCTTAACATCGTGTCCGTATACAAATTCATGTTTGTCTGTCATAGTTGAACCTCATAATTGAATTGTTGATATTAAACAAGTTAATCAAGAGCACACAGGTAGTCAAGTTTTATTTTAAGGGAGGTAGTACGTCGAGTTACACTATAGGCACATTCTCCAGAAAAAAAGTAAAAAAGTTTTTATCCATTCAAA
>MDSY01012598.1_pt1 | contig 10562 bp, 6 predicted proteins | sample 811131 | NCBI WGS metagenome assembly MDSY01 (sample SAMN05326643, study PRJNA326480) | marine metagenome | isolation source: seawater | place: Atlantic Ocean: South West | collected 2010
TATAACTTTACCAAAGTCTCTTTTAGATAAGCCATGATGGTTATGAGTCATAATATAGTATATATTATCTATTTTAGATCCTATAACTAATGGACTAAACTCAAACTTAACATCAGTAATTGCATTTCTTAACATATAAAAAAGCAATCCGGCTATATCTCCTTCGTTGTCATGTTTAGCATCCGAGGTAGATCTATCATGATTACCTGAAACCATGTAGACTGATGTAAGGTTTTCTATATTAGATAGAAACTCCTTAACTATCTCAAATGCTAAAATCACAACGTGATGTCCATACATTCCTTTACCCATAGACTTCCAAGAGTTTATGTGATTTAGTCCTGTAAATGACTCTATGAAATCACCTAGAAATATTACCTCTAGACTTTCATAGTTTCTACTATTCACCTGATCAGCAATACTTTTTAAATATTGTATTACTGTTTTATAATTAAAGTCAGGTGTACGTTGTAAATTTCTAATATCAGCACCAATATGTAAATCTGCCAGACATAAAACTCCAGTCTTTTTTCCAGGAGTTCGTTTTACATTAACAATAGATATCGCCTTATCAAGTTCCTGCTTGATAGCTTGATAGTCTATTTCTTCTTCTCTCGGTTTTAAGGAGAGCTTGACTTGATAATTAGTCTTTTTACCCGTCTTAGTTGAAACATCCCAAGCATTACATGAATAGCCTGTGACTTCATACTCATTGACATCAATATCAAAGAACGTTATCGCTTCTTCTAGCGATGTAATAGGTTTTTCACCTTTATAATTGTACACTGTCGGTACTCCGTATGAATCTTGTTTTACTTCTTTTGCTACTTTAGCTACTTTTCTTCTTAACGTTCGATGCGAGAATGCATCGCTCTTCTCTAATATTCTATCCGCTGTTTTACTGTAAGATTCATTTGGGAATCTACTGAGAGTATCCCGTATTAAATCTTCTAATGTCACCTTATGGTTAGTTTATGTTACTATAAATTTACATTTTTATTTTTTAATTAAAAAAAGGCGGTGACTAAGACCGCCTCTTTCTAACAAACTAAAACAAAATATAAAAAAAATGTTTTTTAAGCCTTAAGCTTGTCTACTTCTGTTTTGATAGAGGCAGGAGTAACAGTTGAGTTACCATCCGCAACATATACATAAATACAGAAGTCTTCATATGCTTTTGCGTTACCAACTGCTTTAGAAGCGTATTCTTTTGTTCCTTCAATAACTAATAAATCATAGTTACCAGAAACAACAGAAGCAGGCTTCTTTAATGTTGCAGCTGATCCAGCTAGACCATACACACCATCAGCGATAAATCCTTCTTCCTCTACAGCTTTTACTTTAGCTTCTGTACCTTGTGAAGGAACTGCAGCTGTAGTATAAGTAATAGAACTTGCATCATTCATTGCTAATCTAAAATGAGAATCAATTGGAGCAGTAATGTTAATACTTGCATCAGACTCATCAGACGCTGAGAATCCAAAGAATGGAGAGTCAGCTTTAGCAAATTCAGCATCCATTAAAGCTTTGATAGCATCTGCAGCTGCCTCAGCATTTGCTGCACCGACTGCTTCAAATGTTTTAACTGGAAGGTTCATTGTACCTTTAGTTGTGTTGATAATTTTTACGTATGCAGAGTTATCAGACTCTAATACGACTAGTGCGTTTGACACCTGAGCTGTACCGCTACTGTAGGCTAGTATAGCTGTGCTTTTAACGTCCCCTTCACTAATAGGACCTACAAGTTTTGAACCGAAAAATAATGATACATCTTCTTCACCTCCTGATAGATCTAATGCTCCACTATCTAAAGCAGAGAAATCTGATCCATTTTCTACGAAGCCAAACTTAGCTGCTTCGAAAGCTGAAGACGCAATAGCATCACTGTTTACGATCAATACTTCTTTTTTAAGATTTGCCATAATATTAAAATTTAGAAATTATAAAATAAATTATTCAGTTTGTGAACTTTCAACTGTGTTAGTCTGATATCTCTGCGACTCTGTGGCTTCTAATAAGTGCTTGACCGTAAGGTCTACTATTTCTTGATGTGTGTGATCTGCGAGTTCACAATCTACATTCGAAGATAGAGAGATTTCTACAGGAATCCTAATGTAATCTGCTCTCAAGCTTTTTAATAGATAACTTTTGTTGTTTTTTGTGTTTCTAAAGACCTTAATTAGAGTGCCGTTTATAATACCGAACGCACTTTGGTCAGTAGAAGTAGCAAAAGGATTACCTAAAATATTGTAAGCATCATCAGGTTCTACTATCCTGAGTGGAATCTCTTTTATCCTCTTTACAGAAACATTATCTATTACTCCATCAAAATCTTGACTAGGAGTAAAAGTTATTGCCGCTTGATCACTTAACGCTTGTAATTCTATTTGCTTTTCAATAGTATTGTTACCAGAACTATCTAAAGATGTACTTTGATATATAGTTGCTGATCCGTCTGCTACTGCACTAGCATCATAATTAAATGTAAGAGATGTATTTATACCTCCTGTGACAGGAGATCCAAGAGAAACTGTAAAACTTCCATTATAACCAGCTGAAACACCTGGTCTTTGTAATATAAAGGTTACAAGATAAGTTTCACCTCTTCTTACTTCTTCTAATGTTTGTGAAGCTGCTTCTTGGTAGCTACTATCAGATCCTGTACTATGTGATAAAAGTCCGTTACTTATTGTCCATCTATCATCTGTTCCATCTCCTAATACCCATGAACTAGTCGTATCAAATTTACCATTAGATACAAGTTCAGGATCTATTTTACAATCATCGTAAAGTATTTTTACTCTACTATTAATCAGAAACATATAATCAGTAGGTAGGTCAAAGTCTTCATAATCTCTAGCAGGATTTGGCGTTACAACAGTGTCTAGGTAATCTAGTTCTGTGAGAATTCTCAAATCATCTACTCTTTTTTGAGATCCGTGAAGACCTTGCCTCTTGGGATCTGAGGCAAAAAAGAATCTTTGTTTTATAAATCTTTCTTGCATTTTATTCAAAGCAAAGTCTATCTCTTCCGGCAAATATGTGTCGAATGAGTTAGACGCTACTTTTTGCAGCCCCTGTTCTACCGCATGATGCATTTCTAATACTGTCATTCACTAAATGTTTTTAGACGAGCTTTTAAAGTAGCATATACTTCAGAGTTCTTTTTATCTTTTAGATATAGAACCGCTGCTTCTAAGCTATCTCCAATATTCTCATCACCGTTTAAATAAGTCTGTCCTACCCTACGTAATATATCGTTAGATAAACAATCTTCGATAAACGCCTGGTATTCAATGTTCTTATCGTTAGCGTACATTAGAAACTCAGATGGATTAGAATCCAGCTCTCCCTCTAAAGTAATTTCTTTTTGTGTTTCGTCCATAGATTTAGGATTATATCCGTAGACTAATAACATTTGATTTACTTTAGCTGGATCAGCAGATAACTTAATAAATGCTTTATAAGCTTCTTTTCTATTTTTAACACCTGCTGCTTGTTTAGCTTTTTCAATTGCAGTGTCATAGATAAAATACTTATATTTTTTATTAGAATATAACTCTTGTTCATCTTTAGCAACATATGGATGTGCTAGAGCAAATTTATATCTAATGTAATCTAATAAGTTATTTGGATCACCGTTTTCATCTGTACCTACTTCTAATTTAGTACCCGTATTCTCAATTGTCAATGACATATCTTGAAAATACTTTCTAACTTCTTTTTGGAAGTTAACGTCAGAGGAATCTATTCCTATGACACCTGGTAGGTATTTTTTTTGTTCTCCGAATGTTAATCCTGTATTAGTATCACCATTCACAGAAAACGTAGAGCCTATTTTTCTCTTTGCTTCAGAATAAACTTCTTCAGGCAAATTAGTAGCGTTAGGTCTTCGCTTAATTATTACTGTTTTTATACTCATGATTAAATTATTAATAGTTAAAATAATCAGAAAGAAAAGGGGACAAAAGTCCCCTCTCTTCTGAAAAGAAATTTATGATTTCACACACTCTAAGTGTAAACAATTTGTAGCTCTTCTGATTGCAATACCAGTTTCTTTCATAAAGTGAACTGATGCACCGTCTACATCGTTTGCTCTTAGTGAGTTACCACCCGCAAATCCTGGAGGAACAGACGCACCAGCTACTGCCCATCTTACTAGCTCTCTACCTTTTCTAGAGATCATTTGAACGTTAGTTTCTCCGTCATATGTAGACATATCAAGGAATAACATTCTATATGATTCTAGTGGTAAACCAGAAACAGGATGTTTTGGACTGTTTAGTGATCTCGCACCGTGGTCGAATAATGGTAAGTGTCTTACTGTAATCACGTGACCATCAATATGCTGGTAAGAAGTGAAGTAACCTCCTAATTGTAGGTTAGATCCACTACCAGAAATAAAGTTAGATGGGTCTGTGTTTTTGATGTAAGTACCAGAACTGATTTCGCTCTTCATAGCGTTATCAAATTCTTCCATACCACCGATTCCTGTAAACAACACAATGTTCATTTGCTGAGCATCAGAAGCACCATATAATGCGTCTCTTACTACAGACTTGATCTTGTTAGTTGTTAATGAAGAATACGTATCAACGTTAGGAATTTGCTCAATAACTCCTGCTCCGATTGGAATAGGCTTATTATTGTCATCCTTCAAATTAATAGTACCATCTGAAGATCTGTTGTACTTAGAATACCACAGAGCGTACTCTGTTTCTTCTTTCCATCTCAGCATGTGCTGATACTCTTCAAAGTCATACCATAGATTTGTTTTTCTGCCATCTACATTAAACTCGAAGTTAACCACTTTGTCAGGCATATTACCTTCATATCGGTAAGATTTTCTGATTAAAGAGATTTGGTTTCTCATTTTAGATGGTGCAACCCAGTTACTTTCGTTACCAACTGAACCAGAAATTGCTGTAGGTGCAAATAATTGTACCCACTTCTTTCCTGCACAGTTTGCATCTGACACAGAGTCATTTGCATCTGCAGTAACTAATTGTAAAGTATAGACCCAACCTCCATCTGATTCGACAGGATCAGTCATTACTCTTGCTTGGATTCCTTCTTCACTTTCAATAATGTATTGCTTAATGAACCATTTTTCATTGAACTTTACTTTGAATCTAGTGAAGTTAACTCCAGAACCGCTCACTTTTGAGCTTGATTCTACAGTTTTGTTAATTCTACCCATTACTGGATAGTCATACTCAATGTCGTTGATGTACTTGATAGCTCCCTGTCCTTCAGTTAGGAAAGATAGAGGAAACCTCTTGTCTTCTCTTCCTGCTAGATGAGTTATTACCGGTGACAGTACATCAGGCTGAGTTAAAAGGGCGTTCGCTAATGAGTTCTCATCAGTCATACCCTCAGCGTTGAAAATGTCTTCGTATAAACGAAGCTTTTTTAAATTATCTGCTGCCATGATAAAAAAATTAAAAATTAAAAATTAAACTTATCCTAATAACTTATCTAAAGAAGGAATTGTCGGTCTTTTGCTAGTTTTATTAAACCCTCCTTTGTTACCCTTCATTCTTCTGGATGCAGTTTGTGTATTTGCTTTTAATTTAGCTTTTAAATTCACAGCCTGCCTTGTGGTTGCTTTGGTATTTATTAACTTCGACAAATCAAGTCCCTTATACATAAGGTATTCCATAGCAAGTATGGATTCTTGATCTAGCTTTTCTCTATCTATAATTCGTTGGCTTCTTCCTTGTTGATCAACTGGAACCGACATCCAATTATAGAATTTCTTTTTGTCTGCTTCTGGAATAGTAAAGTCTTTCAACTTACCTTTATTAATAATACTATTAATATTATTCCAAGTCTCTTTGGTTTGCTGTGCTACAAGTTGGGCATCTTCTTGCTGCTTTTGCAGTAATTGTTTCTTAGCTTCAGCTTGTGAGCTTGCTAGTTTTTTTACTGCTCTGCCTGCATTTTTATACAGAATCTTAGCATCTTCATAATCTTGAATCGTATCCATTACCTCTTCTGGTTCATATCCTTGAGAGGTTAAGAACGTTTCTAAGATCTTTCTCTGCATTCCGACATCTTTTTCATTTACTTCCAGCGTAGAGAAATCAATCTCTTTTGCTGCTACCTCAAAATATTTATCTGGATCTCCTCCTGATACTCTATAGTTAAGGTATTCTTGTATGTCTGGGAAAGCTGAAAATACTTGTTGAAACTGTTCTTCTGCCATCTTTGTAGCTGCTTCCTTAGTAACTCCGACAATACCATCGTAATCATCACTAAATTCTCCTTGTATATCATACCCTAGTCTTTCTACTAGTGTTGATATTATTGAGGGCTCTGAATCTGTCTCATCAGACTCAACCTTTTCAGCTACTTCTTCTGCTTGTGGTTCTTCTACTTCCTCTGTAGATTGTTCTTCTACAGGTTCTTGTTCTGTTTGCTCTTCCTGAGCTTCTGGTTGTTCTACTGCTTCTTCAGCAGTGTTTTCTACAGGTTTTTCTTCTTCTTTCGGATCTGTAGACTCCGGGATTTGTTGATCGTCTAATAACTGACTAACAGTTACTTTAGACAGATCTAAGTTCTCATCTTTACTCATTGTTACAAAATTAATTAAATTATACTAGTTTTTCATGTTTATCTACACTCTGGTTTAACACCTTTATATAGACAATTTTTGTTATTTACTGCCTTTTTGGGCTGCTATTTGCTTATTAGCAATTTCTTTCTTATCATTTAGTTCTTGTCTTTTTAAATCGAGTTTTTCTCGTTCTAATCTTACACGTTCTAAATCAACTGCATCATTAATTCCGTTGTCGTTCATATCTTGATCTACAACTTTAGCTGCAACTTTCATTTCTTCAATGTCCATTTTAGCATCTCTGTCTAGTTGATTTTGTTCTGCTGTAAACTCTCTATCTGCTTGTTTATCAGCCATTTGTGCTTGTTGTGCCATCTGTGCCATCTCTTGCTGCTGTTTAGCTTGTGCTTGTTGTAGTGCTTTTTCTTTTGCATCTACCTCTGCTAGCTTCTCTTTTATCTTACTAAAGTTATTACCTTCTAAAATCTCTGCGATCGTAACAGGACTACTACCATTTTGTGCAAATGACAATGTAAGTTGTTTTAATGCTCTTAGTTTGTCTGCTTCTATAGAATTGTTCTTAACAAACACTCCAAATTCTGCTTCTTGGAATAAACCTGGATCTATATCTAGTATAGCTTGTCTAAAATCACTAGTTACATATTGAGTTTTTAGTCCATCTTTCCAAGCTACCTTTGCTACATCTAATAAACCATTAAATTCTCTTTCTATCATTTTGTCAAATCTTCTAAACATCTCTTCTGTTACAACAGATGATTGAAACACTGCTCTTTCTGTAGCACCTATACCGTCTGATGCTTGCACTTGTCCTTTACGTTGTCTAGATATACCTATTAGTTCTTCCCATTCTGCTTTTATTGCTTGTAAAAGTTGGAATTGAGAAGCTATGTACTGACCCAAACTCATGTCTAATACCTGGAACTGATTGAATGACACCCTCTCACCACGCTTGCCCTCTGCTGTAGAATCTATGAAAGCAAACCCCATTGCATCTGCATAATACATAAACTTCTCTTCATCCCAACCATGTCGCTTTGGAATTGTATTCATTTCCATCAACATGATTTTGTCCTTGTTCTTAGCTATAGATAATTCTAGTCTATAATGAAATATATTGTATAGGATTTGGTAGGGTACACCCATAGATACTACAGATACTTGCTCTGAATGTCTATTTGAGTAGATTCTTCCGTTGTAGGGGAGTTTACATATGGAAAGATTTGACATTTCATTTCTTTGTACCTGATGAGGTCTAATATTTACAAATATATCACCATCTATTCGGTACCCTTCCCAAACCTGATTAACCCAATAATATTCTATAGTTTCATTATTATCAGCGTCTACTTTGTATGTTTCATCAACAATTACTGATTGTTCTTGTCCTAATTCATCAAAGTAGGTAAGTATTCCAATACGTGCGAAAGACTTCCACACTACATGTAATACCTCCGCAAACTTTTCTGTATCTTGCGATGAATAGTTTGCGTTGAAAGGAGAGATATACCCCATGCTCTTCTTTTGAGAAGGACGCTCCAATCTATCTATATCTGCCGGTTTAAGAACATCATAAAAACTATCAACGATAGAGTTTACGCTCATTATTTTTCTTCTTACGCACCAATCACCGTCTTCTATAAACTGTATATCTGGTGATTTCTCATAGTCAACATCTAATGGAGATACAATCTCATAATCACAGTCATTCATGCATACATCTTTATATGTATAACATTCTCCTGCAACTAACCAGTCAAAGAATGCAGTTTGAAATTGATCAGGTAACTCTAATTTATCTATTAGATAATCTAGAGATTCTTGTCCCATTATAGCTCTAATATCTTTATAATTAGCATATAGTTCTTGTTCTAGTTCTCCTAACTCGGGTAGATCTGTAGTAGGCATACCAGTTTCTACACCTAATTCGTTGAGATCATTAATAAACTTTTGTTCTAAGTATTTTTTTAGTTCGTCTTTTACCAACTCTTGTTGCATAGACTGCATATCAGAATTACGTACTACTACTTGATGATTAAAAGGTCTTTTTGCTTTCTCACCAAGTAAAAGATCTACAACTGGTTTAATAATATTGTAATTACGAAGTCTTGCAGGAAATCCTTTTGTTTTGTGCTTTTCTGAGTTGTATGGATTAATTACATAGTTGTAATCATTCTCATTTAGGTTACCATTGTATGCATCGTAGAATTTGTGCATAGCGGATTTGTGTTGATTAGAAAACTGACTTCTATCAATGTATGCGTTTATCGTGTTTTTCCCCCACTCCTTAGTCTTCCGACTACGTGGAAGCTTTTGCTTAGGAATGCTACTCATATCTTTTACAAATTACTGAAAAAATCTTCTATTAAAAAATGAATCATCTGATTCTTCGTACATCTCTTCTATCTCCTTATTATAGAGATCTTTCATATGAAACATACCAACTAATAATGCAGAAACACGGTCAAAATTACCCTTTTTACCATATTTTATTAGCTCATCTATCAAAGCTATATCATAAATATAGTGTAGATTTAGTTTAGGCATGCCATCTTCTTGTCTACCTCTCTGTGCTTTTAACCAGTCTCTTAAATATATTTCTGCTTGGTTTTTTCTATGTTGAGATCCCATAGATGTACCATATGTTCTGTTTAGTTTACGTATTCTTACACCATCGGTTTTGTCAAAGATCTCTGCTTCTGGCATAAGATAATTTAGTAGCTTGTGTCTTTTTGCATAGGGTATAACTTCTCCTCTATCATTTTCAAATCCAATTCTAGCGTTAAAATACCTAGCAAGTAAAAATAAATTATAGTTGTATTCATCTTGTGTATCTGGTCTACCTACATATGAAGCTACGATCATATCATCAGGTTTAGAATATGGATTAATTCTTTTGATTACATATGCAGCTCCAAGAGAAGCACCGAATCCATCACTAGCATACGGGTCATGCACAATAAAATAAAGATCGTCCGGTATATTGTCTCCTGACTCTTGAGGAGATTGATATATAACTACACATCCTCTAATATCATCTGTCTTGTTGTGTGGAAACTTCATAACAGGTCTAACTTTATCACTAGGTCTAAATAGAATACCTTTGTTTGTTTCTACTAACGTACCATTTACTGCCATTTTAGTATGTAATCCTGTACGCATAAGTTCGTTACGCCAAGCTATTAATGCCCCACCAGGAAACATATTACCTCTTTGTTGTAAGAATGCTTCTCTAGGCATCCAAGGATATTCTGTTATATATTTGTCAAGTGTATTTGCATCTTTGGCTTCTTTTTTGAGTTGTTCTCTCTTTGCCTCTTCTATTTGTTTAGCTTGCTTTTCAAGAGAGTTACCATCCTGATCCATGTACCCTATTTTGTTTTGAAACGATGGAAAAAAGAAACCACAAGTACTACCTTCCCCTCCTTCATCCCATATATTATCAAATGCATATAGATCATAAGCTTCTGGGTTATAGAACATAGATTCAAAGTCAATCGTTCCACCTTGCATGTCTCCACCCGTACCAAACAAAACTATTTGCCCGGTTACTACACCTCCATCTTCTACACAAGGACGTGTTGCTAAGTATGATGCTTTTAAATTATTAAATGCACCACACTCTTCAAAAATAACTAGTGATGCATCCTTACCTCTTGCAGCATCTGGATTATCTTTAAATGTAATCGCCTCTACTTCTGATCTGTATCCTTTTTCTATAGCTTGCTTGTTGATATATTGTAGATAACTAGCTCTTTTATGATTAATTTTGTCTACAACTTGTCTTCTCTTCTGCCATCCTGTGTGTTCATTTATAAAATTCATGTAATCAGTCACCATTGTCATAATTCCCTTAGGATATAAGTACTTTTTGTCGTGAGCACACAATAATGTGTAAGAATTTTTAGTTGTGTTGTACAAATTAGCAGCTATGGCAGCATTTTTGTAGCTAAATCCCTTACGTCTAGCTTTTGCTACAATTAAA
>MDSY01019235.1_pt1 | contig 10562 bp, 6 predicted proteins | sample 811131 | NCBI WGS metagenome assembly MDSY01 (sample SAMN05326643, study PRJNA326480) | marine metagenome | isolation source: seawater | place: Atlantic Ocean: South West | collected 2010
GGCGACGGCGGTGATGACATTCTGTGGCGTAAACCTGCAGATGGCACTGTAAAAATTGCCATCACTAACGCGTTAGGCGAACAGGCGAGCGTGGTGGGCTTGCCCGAAAGATTCTCTGCATGGACTCATCAACTGGCCGACTATAACGGCGATGGTCACACCGACATCCTCTGGCAAAAAGTAACGAGTGGCGAAGTTAAACTGGCCACCAGCAGCTCTATGGGCTATCAGAAAAGTGAGAAGATAATTGATCCTTCGAGCTGGACTGACGGTGGTGGTTCATCTTCTAGCTCTAGCAGCTCTTCTTCAAGCAGCAGCTCTAGCAGCTCTTCTTCAAGCAGTTCGTCCGGTTCAGCTTTGCCTATCGGTTGGGTGAGTACTGATATTGGCAGTGTAGGTGTTGAAGGTTCTGTGTCAGCGAATAACGATAGCAGCTTCAACATTACAGCCTCAGGTCATGACATTGGCCATAGCGCAGATGCTTTCCACTTTTTGTACACTCCACTGCAAGGCGATGGTGACATAACTGCATACGTTGATATTGACGTCGCCAATGCGCCCAGTGATTGGACAAAACTAGGCGTAATGATTCGAGGTGATCTCCAAGCCGATGCTGAAAACTATGCATTCGTATTGCGCCCGAAACTTGGTTCGCAATCGCAATACCGTAAATCAAAAGGTGGCGAAACCGATGATTCCTGGGAAGACACTCCTGTTCGCAACGACTATTATTTCGGTACCAAGCACCATATTAATTATGTTGATAAGTACCCTAGACCATATCGTGCACGCTATTTACAACCAGGCAAGTGGCTAAAGGCGGTAAGACAAGCAGATACCATTTTGACTTATTCATCTGACGATGGAAAATGTTGGAACCTCCGATCTCGTAACGACAATGCAAGTTTTGGTACCCAGTCTTATGTAGGATTTGTTCTCAGTTCACATGTTGCAAACCAGCTTGCAACTGCGACTGTTAGCGGCATTAGCGTGAATGAAACGCTGCCAAATGATGTGAACTGGGATTGCGAACGCTCCCAGGTAGATGGTCAAATCGCACCGCCGAATGACTGGATTATTGCGCCAGGTGTATTTGGCGGTGATACATGGTCTGTTTCTTACACAAACCCCAACCCGATTCAGCGACCTTCAGGTTGTCAGTCCCGACAAAGTTCAAAGCGTAGACGTTACAACGATGATTCGACACTTTGCCCCGCCGAAACGACTTTAGCACCCTGGGCCCTGGCTAATTATACTTTTGATACCGGTAGTTGGCAGCACCTACAACGTGGCGGCTTTGGTCAAAGAGACGAAGGTAAAGCCGAACATACAGGAACGCCTTTTGCGCAAAAAGAATTTTGGTTGCGCAATGACGTTAACTTGACTGCTTCCGATTTCGATAAGCTTGTTATTTGGGGGCGTTGGGACAATGGCGTCAGTATTTTTATTAACGGCGTACTTGCAACTAACGCTTACGATAGCTGGATGAGATCGGCTTATCACTATTTAGGTCTTCGAGACGAAGCGCGTGCAGCTTTGGTTGAGGGGACTAATGTGATAACGGCGCACGTCAATTGTGCAAATTGTTCAGATGCCTTTGCTGACTTTGGTTTGGCACGCCATGAGAAGCTTGGGAGCTACCCCGTTAATAATGCATTCGCCGATGATTCTGATTATGACCCTAATTCTAAAACGGCAAGAGTCGCAAAGGTATTTGCTGACAGTGTAAAAGAAAGGGGTTTACTGGGCGGAACTTTCGCGTATCGACTAGACGGTGTTCTTGTCGAATCGCTATCTCTGGGTTGGAGAGACGCTACTCTGCAAAATGATATGCCGGTGAAACCGATTATGCGCTTAGCCAGTGTCAATAAAGCGCCTATTCGAGTTGCCATTCGTAAATTAATAAGCGACGGCTTAATCAACAAAGACCAATTGGTTTTTGGGCCCAGTGGCATATTAAGTGATATTCAACCCAACGGCGGATCTTTTGGTGACAATGTTCAAGACATCACTGTTGCTCATCTTCACGATCATAACAGCGCCTTGAATGATGGCGGGTATGGCGATGACCAGGGCCACCATGATGAGGCGGCTTTTAAAAATGGAATACCGGCATCCGAGTTAACCATGGAGCATATGATAGGGCTTTGGATAAGTTTGCCGACCGAGTACAACGGGGTCCGAATTGCTCCTGGTGCAAGAAACCCAGGTACACTGTATTCAAGCCGTGCCTACGCTGTATTGGGTTTGATTATTGAACGGGTTTCTGGGAAAACAATTAGTGAATTCTATGCCGTGGACTTAAATGCACCAGATCTTCAAGAGTCCTTTGAAAGACTTGAAGACCGAAATCTTGACCCCAATAATCCGAGCCACCGGGAAACGGGCTATCAACACATTGCTAAGGAAACCCGTTCACGCTGGATTGAGCTTGAATTTGCATTAAGTGCTTCCGCCGAAGGTTTAACGCAATTCTTTTTTGACCATTTGAATGGAACTAATGGCGCTGACGTTGCCTTGAATGATCCAAGTATACATCTCGGTCCCAACGGTGGTGGGGCCATGGATGGATCACACGCTGGTTCCGTGATTGAAACCAGTAATGGTGTTGTAGAATCCTATGCCTTTATTTGGAATAGTGATTTGGCGCCCAGCCAACGATTTGAACTCAATCGAACGATTGCCCAGTATGGCGACTTGCACCCAGGCTCTTGTGATCCCATAAATGCACAACCTCAAGGTCAAAACTTCCGTATTGATAGTGTAGGGAATTCTAAGTGGTACCTGCATACCGGTGGTTATTCAGGCCCTGACACCCTGCAATTCACTCACGTAGGTAACAACGATGAAGTGGTGTATTACCCAGGTGTAAATTGGAAGTTTCAGGCTCAAACAGGCACCAGTGGCAGCTACACAGGTACTTACTATGTTATTCGCAATGAAAAAACACAAAATGTATTAGAAGTTAATAATTCGGCAGTGGAAGCCGCTTCGACTACGGCTAACACATCAAGTGCACACTGGATTTTGCATGACGAAACAAGCCACTTCCGTTTGCAAAATATAGCCACATCGGATTTTCTCTACTTTGATTCATCAAATACACCTGGCGTAGCAAACGATAATGGTTCGAATGATTTCAAGTGGTATATCTGTAACTGATTTGAATAAAGAGAGGGAGGAACTTCAGTAAAATTGAATGAGGTCCGTCGCTAATTGAAATGTAAAAAAACCGCGCCTTAACCAGCGCGGTTTTTTTATGTCAGCTGTTTCTGTAAAAATTCGATCACCCAATAGGCGGGTAGAGTCACCCGTATGCCAAACCGACTCGATCACAAAATTCTAGCCAGGCAGCGGGGTAGTGCGGATTGATAATTTCTGTGGATGTCGTTCTCTGGTCGATGGCTTCGTTGTCGCTGATAGTATCTTTATGGTCAATATTTAGCTCAACTCGCCGGGCAAACAGCAGGTGATGTTCGGTTTGCAGTTTTTGGTGGTCGGCCGCAGTGTCGGTATCGTTGAGGCGCTTAAGGTAGAAGTCGCCTTTATTGGAGTAGATCTTGTCGCCGACTATGGGGTGGCCCAAATGGGCGAGGTGAGCGCGAATTTGATGTTTGCGGCCGGTAAACAGCTCGCACTCGATAATGGAGTAGTCGCCAGTGGTGGCCAGCACTTTAAAACCGGTGCGACTGAGTTTGCCTTTTTCTTGCTCGTCGCAAACGTGCATCTGGCAGCGAATGGCGCTGCCTTGGCGGGTGGCGAGCTTGCACTCGAGTTCCAGCTGGTCCCAGTCGGGCTTGCCGTAAACCACCGCTTGATACACCTTGCGCACTAACAACTGCTGCAGTTTGGGCTGCCAGAAGCTGGCGGCGGCTTTGTTTTTACCGAGCAAAATAATGCCGCTGGTGTCGAGGTCGAGGCGGTGTAACAGGTGGGCGTCGGGCCAGTCGCTTTCGCGCCGTACTAGGCGTATTAAGGTGTTGTAGAAGTTGCGGGTGGTGCGGCTGACCGGTAGGTTGGCGGGTTTGTGGATGGCGATAATATCGGTAGCTTGTCGCTCTCCATCCTTTTCTCCATCCTTCTCTCCACCCCACAACAATTTCCAGTCGGTATCGACGGGGTCTTCGCTGTAGTCACGCAAAATATACTGCAGCGTTTGCCCTTCGTTGAGGGTGGGGTTGTGTTCGCCTAAGGCCGCTAGGCTGTTGCCATCGATCTGTAAACTGAGGTCCGTTAAAAGTTGTTGTGAGCACTCACTGTTTAGGAAGGGCCAGCAGCCATGCAGGTACTCGTGCAGGCTCAGACCATTGCCACGCGTTGTTACTGTATCTATATGTTCTATATCCACGTTTACAGCTGCGGCTGTAAAGTGGCGGGCAAGGTGTAGTGCCGCGCTTCACCGCTACTAGGGCAAATAAAGCCCAGCTCACAGCTGCACAGCTGCAAGTTGTCAGTTGAGCTATTATCGGCATTGCCGTGCAGGCGGTCGCCGACAATGGGGTAGCCGCTCTCGGCTAAATGGCGACGTATTTGATGTTTGCGGCCGGTTTCAATGTCTACTTCCACCAGCGAGCGCTGCTTATCGCTGCATTGTTCGATAGTGCTGACATGGCTGATTGAGGGCTTGCCATCGATAGGTTGGTCTAAGGTAATTGCTGTATCAACGGCGGGGTATAACCCCTCGATAATGGCTTTGTAACGCTTGGTTATTTTGCGCTCGGCAAATAGGGCGGCAAGGGCGGCGGCGGTAGTTTTTTTGTGGGCAATCAGCATTAAACCGGTGGCGGCGCGGTCTAGGCGGTGAATCAAAAAAGCGTTGCGCTGAGTGTGCTTTTCGACACTGCGGGTAATGGTGGTATGGTCGCCCCACTTAGAACCCTGCGAATGCATACCATAAGGCTTGTACCAAACGCTGTAATCCTGCTCGTCGGAGATTAGCTGGGCGGGTTCAACGGCCGTTTGCAGTACCTCAGGGTTGTAATAAAGATGAAGCTGGTCGTCAGTTTTTAGCGCGGTTTTTATTCGCCGCACACGGCGTGTGCTCTTGCCACGTTGAAGCCAGAGCGCACCTTTATCCATCGCTGACTTGATCTGCTGGCGGCCAAAGCCGGTCGCCGCTTCAAGCTGATCAACAATGGACAGCGAGCTGTCGGATATGTCGATATGAAATTCTTGCGGCTGAGCGTCGGGCATATCTATATGATTCTGTTTAGAGGTATAAAAAAGGCCTCAGCACTGTGCTGAAGCCTTTAGGGTGTTAACGGGTGTTCAGCACGTTTAGCGCTTGGCGCTACACTTCGGCATTATGATAAATATTCTGCACATCGTCGCAGTCATTCAGCATGTCCATAAACTTATCGAACATCTCCATATCGGCTTCGGCGATAGGTGTGGTGTTCTGAGGAATGAACTGAATGGTGTCCGTTTCAAATTCCAGCTCGCCTTTGTCGTTGCCAAAGGCAGCAATTAGGGCGTTTTTGGCTTTAAAGTAATCGGTATGCGGGGCAAATACGGTTAGGTGGCCGTCTTCGCACTCGATATCGCTTACGTCAACATCGGCTTCCATTAGTGCGTCTAGCGCGGTTTCTTCATCGTCGCCTTTAATCGCTAAAATAGCGCTATGGTCGAACATATGGCTAACGGCACCGGAGCTACCAATTTTGGCTTTAGTTTTAGTAAAACACTGGCGTACATCGCAGATAGTACGATTGGGGTTGTCGGTGAGGCAGTCGACAATCACCATGCAGCCACCAGGACCAAAACCTTCATAGCGCGCAGGCGAGAAGTCTTCACCACCGCCGCCTTTGGCTTTATCTAGGGCTTTTTGAATCACATGAGAGGGCACCTGGTCTTTTTTGGCGCGATCAATCATACCGCGCAGGCTCAGGTTGCCGTCGGGGTCAACACCGCCAGCTTTGGCGCATACGTAAATCTCGCGGCCGTATTTGCTGTAAACCTTGGCCTTGGCGTCGGAGGTTTTAGCCATGGATTCTTTACGGTTTTGATAGGCTCTGCCCATTGCTAAGTCCTTAGATTTGTTTGAATTGTTAATATTGATAGATGGAATAAACCACTAATGGCGGAAATTTTACAGGCAAGGGTCAAGATAGGGAACCTTTGCCCACCAGATGCCTTATAAAGGAGTATGATACGCACCCTATAATTTCTATAAACAAGCAGGTTAATAATTGTGGCAAGGCTAGTCGATGTAATTGGTACCTTAGGTGAAGTTTCAGAGCAAGAAACTTGGCTGGACTACAAACAGTACGAATACACGGCTAAAGATGTTACTCCGCTGCTGGCCGTGATCGTAGACTACCAGAGCTATATGGCCTCTGACGATGGCGCCGCGTCATGGAAACCAGTGCATGCTTGGCGAGCACTTGGCCAGCTCGGCTTGGCCCGTGCCATTGAACCCTTGATTAGCCAGTTTGATTTATTGAACGAAGACGATTGGGCTTTTATCGAGTTACCACAGGTGCTAGCGATGTTCGGCGCCGATGCATTGTCACCTTTGGCAGCCTTTTTACTAGAGCCTAATCACGATGAGTTTGGTCGCGCTATGGCACTGGAAGCGCTAGTGCTTCTTCAGCAAGACCAGCAGCAAGACCAGTCGCCTCAGCATGCCGAATTAAAAGCCAATGTAGAAGCCGCGTTTAAAGCCTATCTGCAAACACCGCATACCGATGAGCTTGCCTTTAACGCCCTGCTGGTGGGTGAAATTCTGGACCTACAATTGCTCGACCTTAAAGTCGATGTTGAAGCGCTCTACAATAACAATATTGTCGATCTCGACGTTTATGATAAAGACCATGCGCAAAAGACGTTCACCCAGCTAGCGGCTAAAGCGCAACAGGCTGAAGAGTCTCGCTTAGCGCAATTGGCCGCCGCACAAACTGAAGTTGAAGTGGCTGCCGCTGTTGAGACTGAAGTTGATGATGACAGCGATGTTATTGTTAAGCCGAGTAATCCAGACGATGTTATTGGCTTGCTCGACTACTACCTCGATCACTACGCCAATGAAGATTCTATTCTGTCGTGCTCCGAGCTCGATGGTTTTGTGCATGCTATTGCCTGTGCGCCCAATGTGTTGGAACACGAGTTCTGGTTGCCGCTAATTTGGGGCGAGCAATGCATCGAGCCTGAGTGGGAACATGCCTATGAGGGTAAAGAATTTCCTGATTTGGTGTTTTCGGTGTACAGCCATGCGCTGGAGAATCTTGCTAAGGGACAGGCCGAACCTTTGTTCTATGAGCCAGAAGACGACGGCAAAAGTTACGACGTGGCCAACGAATGGTGTGCGGGCTTTTTACGCGGCGGTGCTTTGTGGGAAGAAATTGACGAGGCCGATGTTGAATTAGTTCAGGCACCGATAGACTTGGTTAAGTTGTTTGCCACCGAAGATGGTTTCGCAGTGCTCGATGCGATGAGTGAACAGGAAGTGGCTGCCAAGCAAGAAGAGGTGCTCGATGGCGTTAACACTGTCTATAAACACTTCAACGCCCTGCGCAATAAACCGCAAACACGCGAAGCGCCCAAAGTAGGTCGCAACGACCCCTGCCCCTGTGGCAGCGGTAAAAAGTTTAAAAAGTGCTGCGCGAATAAATAGAGCTTAAAATGAACCGTCGCAAAAAAGTAAACAGTATCCTTAAACGCAAGGCCAAAAAAGCCAAAACGGTACTGACTCCTAGCAGTAAACCTAAATATGTCTCTAAAGCTGACCGCGCTGCGTTGGCTGCTGAAGGAGTCAATTCGCAAGAGCCAACGGCTGAATAAGGGCTGTTATGGACCGCGTTGACTTTGGCCCACTGGCCATATTAGTGGGTCAGTGGAATGGGATTAAAGGCTTAGATAAGTCGCCAGATAATCAAGCTCGGCCGGATTTAAGCCCTTACACCGATGAACTTATTTTTACTCGGGTCGGTCCCGCTATAAATGCCCAGCAGCAACAAGTGGCTGCGGTTAAATATCATCATGTTGTTCGCAATAATAAAAATGGTCAGGTATTTCACGACCAGATTGGCCACTGGATGTATGAGGCGGCTACCCAAACCGTTATGCACTCGTTAACTATTACTCGCGGTGTGTGTCTGTTGGCGGGTGGCTGCTATAAAGAAGTTAATCAGCCCGGTGGTAAAGCCTTTGAATTTGAGGTCGCAGCTAAAGCTGGTAGCGACACCTTTGGTATAGCGCAGTCACCCTTTATGCTCGATAACGCTAAAACTAAAGCGTTTACTCTGCGCATGACGGTGTGCGGCGATACGCTAAGTTACCGACAAGTAATGTCGCTGCACATATACGGCAAAGACTTCGAGCATGAAGATAGCAGTAGTCTAGTCCGCGTAAAGTAGAGCAGAGTAAAATTAAATTAGCGCCCGAGTATTTAAACCCATCAATCGATCTAAGCTGTTTACTTTTATGGCCATAAGCTGGCCCTAAAGTTTAGAGTGAAACAATTTAGCGGTAATGGCGTCTAGTTATATAACTTGGCATTGTTTCTGATTGGTACCAAATTTTATGAAAAAACTCCTCGCTCTGGCACTACTGGCCGCATTAATAACGACATTTTTTTTACTGGATTTAAACCAGTGGTTAAGTTTGGATGCGATCAAATCCAGTCAGGCCCAGATAGAACAGTGGCAGTTACAGCAACCACTGATTCTCGGTTTAGTTTTTAGCGCAATGTATATCGCCGTTACCGCACTGTCGCTGCCGGGGGCCGCGGTAATGACCCTGGCAGCAGGGGCTTTTTTTGGTTTGCTGTGGGGCACCATTATTGTCTCTTTTGCTTCTAGCATCGGCGCCACTTTGGCATTTTTGGTGTCTCGTTTTATTTTGCGTGACAGCATTCAACAGCGCTTTGGTGAACACCTTAAAACCATTAATCAAGGCGTAGACCGCGAAGGTGCTTTTTACTTATTTACACTGCGCTTAGTGCCATTATTTCCCTTTTTTATTATTAACCTATTAATGGGCGTCACTCGTATGCGCGCGTTCACTTTTTATTGGGTTAGTCAGCTGGGTATGTTGGCGGGCACGCTAGTGTTTGTGAATACCGGTACGCAGTTAGCGCAGATAGAGTCTATGGCGGGTATTTTGTCGCCGACTCTGTGGTTATCGTTTGCCTTGCTTGGGGTGTTCCCGCTGCTGGCGAAAAAGCTACTGGCTGCGGTTAAGCAACGCCGAGTCTATCGCGGCTGGAGCAAACCGAAAAAATTTGACCGCAACTTAATTGTCATTGGTGGCGGGGCGGCCGGTTTGGTCAGTGCCTATATTGCTGCTGCTGTTAAGGCCAAGGTGACTTTAATTGAAGCGCATAAAATGGGCGGCGACTGTCTTAATTATGGCTGTGTGCCGAGCAAGGCCTTAATTAAAAGCGCCAAAGTTGCACAGCAAATGCGCAGTGCTGAAAACTATGGCTTAAATGCCAGTGAACCCAGTTTTAGTTTTGGTAAGGTCATGGCTCGGGTGCACAAAATTATTGCCATGGTGGAACCGCACGACAGCGTTGAGCGCTACACAAAGTTAGGGGTGGAAGTACTGCAGGGTTACGGTAAGTTAGTTGACCCTTGGACTGTGTCAATAACGCTGAATAATGGCGAACAGCAAACGCTGACCAGCCGCGCCATCATCATTGCCGCTGGTGCCAAGCCTTTTGTGCCGCCGATTCCGGGCTTAGATCAGGCAGGTTATCTCACCACCGATACTCTTTGGCAGAAATTTGCCGAACGCGATTTGCCACCCAAGCGTTTAGTGATTCTTGGTGGTGGCCCTATCGGTTGCGAGCTGGCGCAGAGCTTTGCGCGTCTTGGTGCCGAAGTTACCCAGGTAGAAATGCTGCCTCGCATAATGATACGTGAAGACGAGGAGGTGTCTGAGCTGGCGCGGCAGTCTTTGCAGGCCGATGGCGTGCAAGTTTTAACCGGTCATAAAGCGCTGCGCTGTGAGCGCGATGACGCGGCTGCCGGTGAGGGTAAAATTATTGTGCTGGAGGCAGAAGGCCAAGAAATACGTCAGCCCTTTGATGATTTAATCTGCGCGGTGGGGCGGGTGGCCCGTCTCAAGGGCTACGGCCTAGAGGATATTGGCGTGCCAGTGAACAGCACGGTAGTCGCTAATGATTACCTGCAAACACTCTACCCCAATATTTACGCCGCTGGTGATGTGGCCGGACCTTATCAATTTACTCACACCGCCGCGCATCAGGCTTGGTATGCCAGCGTTAATGCGCTGTTTAGTCCTTTAAAAACATTCAAGGTCGACTACTCGGTTATTCCCTGGACCACTTTTATCGACCCCGAAGTTGCGCGAGTAGGGCTGAATGAGCAAGAGGCCAAAGCCGCCGGTATTGACTATGAATTAACCCGCTACGACCTCGACGATTTAGATCGTGCCATAGCCGAGAGCGCCACTAAAGGCTTTGTAAAAGTATTGACGATGCCGGGTAAGGACAAAATTCTTGGCGTGACTATTGTTGGCACCGGTGCGGGCGAACTGCTGGCCGAATTTGTATTGGCCATGAAACACGGCCTTGGTTTAAATAAAATTCTCGGCACTATTCA
>MDSY01078532.1_pt1 | contig 10562 bp, 10 predicted proteins | sample 811131 | NCBI WGS metagenome assembly MDSY01 (sample SAMN05326643, study PRJNA326480) | marine metagenome | isolation source: seawater | place: Atlantic Ocean: South West | collected 2010
CTACACCTGAAGAACTAGCTCAAAAATTAAGAATGCCTTTAGATAAAGTTAGAAAAGTTTTAAAAATATCAAAAGAACCAGTTTCTCTTGAAAAACCAGTGGGAGATGAAGAGGATAGCAGCTTAGGTGATTTTATTGAAGACACAAAAGCATTAGCACCCTTAGAACAGGCAATTAAATCTAATTTAAGCGAGGCTACCACTAAAATTTTATCAACTTTAACACCAAGAGAAGAAAGAGTGCTCAGAATGAGATTTGGTGTTGGCATGAATACTGATCACACACTAGAAGAGGTTGGTTTGCAGTTTTCTGTAACAAGGGAGCGTATTAGACAAATAGAAGCAAAAGCTCTTAGAAAACTAAAACATCCTAGTCGGTCTAAGCAATTAAAAAGTTTTCTTGAAAGCTAGCCTTTAATACAGATAAAATTTTGAAAATGCTCAAAAATCATTTGTCAGGTAATTTTTTATTAATTCTAGTATCCTTAATACCAGTTTCTGTAATATTGGGGCCTTCAATTTCTTTGATAAATATTATTTTAATTTCATTTTGTTTTTTATTTTACTATAGAAAAAAAAATTTTTTTTCTATATTTAGGAATAAAACAATTATTTATTTATTGATAATTTATTTTTATTTTTTATTAAATTCTTTGAATTCTATTGATTATAGCAACGGATTTGCAAGAAACTTAGGTTTTTTTAGGTTCATTTTATTATTTTTTGCAATTAATTATTTATTTTCAAATAATAGTAATACAAATTTAGTATTTAAATTTTGGTTTGTAGTTACCTTTATTGTTTTGTTGGATACTTTTTTTGAGTTTTTTATAGGAAAAAATATTCTTGGCTATAGTGAGTCAAGCGGTTCACGTATTGTTAGTTTTTTTAAAGATGAAGCAGTTGTAGCAGGGTATTTAAATGGGTTTATTTTTATTATATTTGGATTTTTTTTTTCAAAATTTGATCAAAAATCAATTAATCAAAAATACTATATTTATTTAATACTGTTATCTTATTTTATTTGTATCATGGTCACTGGAGAAAGATCAAATACATTAAAATTTTTATTTGGAATAACAGTATTTTTGAGTCTAAACCATTTTATCAAATATAAACATAAACTCCTTTTTGGTTTTTTTGGAATTTTTATTATTTCAGTTAGCCTTATCAGTTCTGAAAGAATAAAATTGAGATATGGTGACCAACTAATCAATTTATATGTTCTTCCATTAATTGGGATGGAATATAGAGTAGAACAGGAGAACAAAGAGAATATTTATTTTAAAGATAATTTATATATACAACATTATAAATCTGGGATTGAAGTTTTTAAAAAATATCCTTTACTTGGAGTTGGAAATAAAAACTATAGAATAGAAGCGTGTGAAAATAACTTAGAAAATAAATATCTTTGTAATACTCATCCTCATCAAATTTATCTTGAACTTTTATCTGAACATGGATTACTAGGCTCGTTATTATTATTATCAATTATTTTTTATTTAATATTTAAAAATTTTAAAATGATGATTAAATCAAATAATCTAATTCAACTTGGATCATTTTCATTTTTATTAACGAATTTTCTACCATTGTTACCCAGTGGTTCTTTTTTTGGTGATTTTAATGCTACTTTATTTTGGTTAAATTTTTCAATATTTTATGCTTCAAATCCAGAAACTAACGTTTTTAAAAATGGGGGATTAGCTCAATAGTAGAGTACTCGATTGACATTCGAGGGGTAGTTGGAGCGTAACCAACATTCCCCACCAATAATAATTTATATAAGTTTCTAGTTTAATTTCTTCTGTTAACTAACTTTTCCATCTTTAACAGTAAAAATTTTATCACAATTTTCTAAGGTATTTACCCTGTGTGCGATCATTATTATAATCTTATTTTTTTTAAGTTTAATAATTTCTTTAATAATTTTTTCCTCTGTTTTGTAATCTAGTGAGCTAGTTGCTTCATCAAGTATTAATAAACTAGGATTATTATATAAGGCTCTAGCCAAGCCAAGTCTTTGTTTTTGACCTCCTGAAAGCCTAACTCCAGCCTCACCAATAAGTGTGTTCTCTTTATCTGGCAATCCATTTACGAATTCAGTTAAGCTAGCCTCATGGAGCACTCTTTGAATTTCGTCAAAGTCAATATCATCACTCTCTAAACTAAAAGCAATATTTGCTGCAATTGATTCATCACTTAAATATGTATCTTGAGGCACATATCCAATTCTTAAATTATTAAAAGTATTTTCATTAATTTTGGTATTATTAATTAATACTTCACCTTTATTTACTTTAAGCAAGCCAAGAATTATATCAACCAAGGTACTTTTGCCTGATCCAGTCACTCCACTAATCCCCACAATCTCTCCTTTTGAAATTTTAAAAGATACATTGTCAAAAATTTTTGCATTATCATTATAAGAGTACGAGATATTTTTTAATTCTATATTATTTAATTCTAAAATTTCTTTATTAGGAATTAAATTTTGATTTAATCTTTTTTTATTTTTATCTTCAATCAAAATCGATAAAGTCTCAATTATAGCTTTATGATTATAATTAATATTGTTAATAGATAAATTTATATTGATGAATCCTGGTATAGATCTAATTACAATTAATACAATCAATGTTAAAATTGGCAATACATCTTCTATTTGTTTTCCAGCCAAAACAAATGACATAAATATAATTACAATAGTTGTAACTGAAAATAGCTCCAGAATAATTTTAGGTGAGCGACCTATAAGATAGCTTATTACATGCGCAGAATATAATCTATTATTCTGGATGAAAAATCTTTTTATCCAGAATTCATTTTTATTAGAAAGTTTAATCAATTTTATAGATGAAAAAGTTTCTTTCAAATATCTCAATATATTTTCTTCATATCTGTTTGCTTTTGCACCTAAAATTTTCATTTTTTCTTTAATAAAAAAATAAAATAATAGAGTAAAAAATATCAATAATGCAAAAGTTATTATTGAAAGTTTGGCATTGAAAAATAACAAAGTAGTCATTAAGAATAACATTGTTAATACTTCTCTAAAAAGGACTAGATTACTAAAAATATAAGTCATTGATCTTCTTACTATAGCTGTACTGGAAGTTATTGAATTTGCAGGGTTATTTAAAGTGTGAAAAATATAAGGTTTATTTAGGATAGATCTTAATACATTTTTACAAAAATCTACTGTTAAATTTTTATTAATATGACTTTCTGCATAATAAAAGAGGAAAAGAAAAATGTTTTTAAATAAAAAGATTACCACCAAAGTTACCGAGGCATAAATAGCGATTGCGCTTTTATCCATGCTTAGCAATATAAGCCTGAGTGTTTCTAGAGGTATTTTTTCAATTAAAAAAATTGGGTTAGATAGCATGGTAATAAATCCTACCAAAGAACCAATGCTGGCAACCTCTAAAAGAGAAACAATAAAAGCAGAAAAATAAATAAATATTAAATATAACTTTTGTTTTTTATTTAATATGGAGTTTAAATCTTTTATAATTTTAAACATTAGTCTTTAAAGATAAGCTTAAATTTAGTCTTTGATTATTAATCTGCAAGTATAATCAACTCTATGCATCCACACCTTTTTATCAGCAAAGTATTCATCTACCGCCTTTTTTACGCCAGCACATCCGCCGTAATCATTTATATGAAGAATTCCACCTGAAACAATTCTAGGGTAGTAAACTTCCAGCTCGTGCTTAGTCGAGTCATATAAGTCAGTGTCTATTCTAGCAAGTGCTATTTTTGAAGGTACATTAGATTCTATATATAGAGTTTCTTCCACTTTTCCCTTAATAAATTTGGGCATATAATTGTCTGTGACACCTAATTTAATTAAGTTACTTCTAACCTGCTCTAAACTTGGAAAAAAATCTTTTTTAAGCTTACTATAATCTTTTTCTAGAACAGTAACCATGGTCTTCATATTTTTATCATGTTTTGAATAAACTGAGTGCCCAGAACCAAATGTATCATATGCATATATGTCTTTTTTCATTCCATATTTTTCAGCTAGCAAACAAATCATTGCTAGAGAACCACCTCTAAAGACTCCACATTCTAAAAGGTCGCCATCTATTTTTTTTTGTTCTAAATATTTCATAATCTGGATTAAAGACCATCGTATGGGTATTGTTGCAGAATTAATATAGGGATTAACTTTTTCGATTAGTTCTTTACTATAATTGTCATTATCAAATTCAACAACTAAATTCTCCCTTCTTTGAAGAAAGTTATTAGTTTTAATAATTTCTAAACCAAACAAATTAAAGAATGATTTTATTGTTTTTTTCCAAAGTGGACGATTGATTTCAAAATTACTATTTATTCCTGGTTTCATTTATGTTTATAATTAATTATTTTTTAAGTTCTTCTTTTAATAAGTTCTCAATAATCATTTCAATATTATAAGTTTGCTTCCATTTTTTATAATCGTTAGAGAATTTTTTAGTGTTTGATATATACCACTGATGATCTCCAATTCTTGGTTTTTGTATCAGATTTTTTTTAATTTTAATAGATAGTTTTTTTTCTATCAAATCTATTGCTTCTAAAATTGAACAATTTGAATATGTTCCGCCACCAATGTTATATACTTTGCCAGATGTAGGTTTTAAAAAAAATTGCCAAAAACAATTAATTAAATCATGACTATGAATATTGTCTCTGACCTGTTTACCTTTAAACCCAATTAAATCATAAGTTCTATCCTTAATTGTTTTTTTAACTAAATAAGATAAAAATCCATGTAACTTTGCACCAGAGTGATTTGAGCCCGTTATACATCCAGCCCTAAAGCAGACAGTTTTTAAACCAATATTTTTTCCATATTCTTGAACCAACATATCTGCAGATAACTTTGACACACCAAATAAACTGTGTACACAATTATCAACATTTAAATCTTCATTAAACCCGTTCTTAAAGTTTTTGTTTATAATATTATATCTATTTTTTGTTTCTCTGAATTTGAATTTATTTGGATTGTCCCCATATACTTTATTTGTAGACAAAAATATAAAAGGAGAGAGTCTTGCGAATTCTTTAGTGTTATTTAATAAATTCAAAGTACCCTCAGCATTTATTGAAAAATCAGTAAATGGTTCTTTAATGGCCCAATCGTGAGATGGTTGCCCCGCTGCATGAATAACCAATTTGATGTCTGAATTAAATTTTTTGAATATATCTCTAATTTTTTTTTTATTTCTAATATCACAATTTAAATGTGTATAATTTTTAAATTTATTTTTTAACCTATTTTTTATCCATTTAGTATCACCATCTTTACCAAAAAAATATTTTCTATAATTATTATCAATTCCTACGACATGAAAATTTTTCTTACAAAAAAACTCTACTGCTTCGGAACCAACCAAACCTGTTGAGCCTGTTATGATAATGGCACTCATTTAAAACCTCCTAAAAAATTAGGTAAAATTTTTTTTAAATGCCATAAATATAAAGAATGAATAATACTTGAATTATTAAATCCATTCATTATTTCATAAGTCTTATATTTCCTATTATTTGATATAAATTTAGCAACCTCAGAAATATTAGATCTCGAACAGATTAAATGTGGAATTCTTGATAAAATCAGAGCTTCTATTAAAGACTCCCTTCCAAGGTTGTATCTATGATTTGACCTTGCATAATAAGAGAACTCTTTTCTATTATTTGATCTAAAACTGTTAAAATAGCACAATTTTGAATCATATCTATTTTTAAATAATTCAAGATATTTTTTTTCTTCTGTTACTAAAAAAATTTTATCAAATTTTTTACTCAAAAGTAGTCTATCTGTCATTCTTAGAATTTGTTTCTCTGTGGGTGGAAAAGGGTGATTTGGCAAAACTTTATGGTCTGATCCTCTCCAGTGAACAGCAAGAATCTTTTTTTTTAAAAAATTTTTTTTAATAAATTTATTTGCTTCAATTATAAACTCTTTCTTAATATTCACATATTTTTTATATACTTTTATTAAATCTTTCTCATTTTCTTTGTAAGAAACAGACTGTTTGTGGAATAATTTATCAGATGAAAATATTACCTTTTTACTTTTATAAACTTCAGCCAATGTATATGGTGAAACTTGATCAAAATAGTACAACCAAGAATTATTAGTTCCATTAATTTTTTTTTCTTCACTATATAAATTAGTAAAATTTTCCATATCTACAATTGGAACAGCTCCTAATTTTTTAGCATGAATTAAGTGGTTTAGAACAAATAATAAGTTGGAGAATAGGCCACCACCATGAAATCTTTTTATAACATAGAAAAGTTTATTTTTGTTTTTTTCACCAAATGAGCATACTTTATATTCAGGTGCTTTTTTAACCCTTTCAAATAATATGTTTTTTTTTTGAAAAAAAGGTCTTTTTCTTGATCTCAAAAAAATTTTTATAAGTTGTTTTTTAAAAGAATTCATTTAATTATTATTTATAAAGTTAATATTTTAGTGATATAAAATCTATAGTGTATAATCCAAAAAATTTAAATTTCTATAGAAATGATACCTATTCTCAAAACGGTGAGGATGGAATTATAGAGGAAGTGTTAAAAAGACTTAATATTGATAATAATTTGGAAGTAGTTGAGTTTGGAGCTTGTGATGGCATATATTTATCTAACACATTCAACCTAATAAAAAAAAATAAAGTTAGCCTTGCTATATACATTGAAAGTGATTTAGATTTTTTTTCAAAATTAGAAAAAAATGCAAAGATCTATCCCTGTATAGTTCCTCTTAACAATCATATTGAATTTGGTTCAAATACTAAAAATAATCTAGATACGATATTAGCAAAAACTAAAGTTAAAAAAGACTTTGACATTTTATCTATTGATATAGACAGTTATGACTTAGATGTATTTTTATCAATAAAAAATTACAAACCAAAAGTTTTGATAATTGAAGCAAATAGGATGCTAAAAGGTATTTTTCACAAACATAATGAGAATATTCCAGGGAATAGTTTTAGTCGAATTATTCATGATGTTAAAAAAAAAAATTACATACCTATAGTTTTTACTGGAAATATTTTTTTTATTAACTCAGATTTTATTAAAGATATGAAAATTTTTGAAAAATTTATTAAAGAGCCTGGTTTGTTATATGATTACCATGATTTTTTTTATAAATATAAAGAAATGAATATCTATACTAAATTTTTATTTGCTCATTTTCCGATAAATTTTTTGAAATTTGCTTACAAAATTAAAAAACTATTTTCTTATAAATAAAATGTCCATATGATCTTGGTCAGGTTCTTTTGTGGAGGTAAAACCTTCTTTATTTAGCAATTTTTTTACCTCGAGCCATGTAGAACCGTTTTTATAAATTTCACCTGTACTAATTTCCACATTAATTGATTGACAATTTTTAAGAGAATTTGAACTTCCTTTAAAAAAAGATAGTTCACTACCCTGCACATCTATAATCCAATGGTTATAATCTTTTATTTCAATCTTGTTTGATTTAACGAATTCATCAAGTGTATTAGATTTTAATTTTATCTTACCATTCATTTTTAATGTTCTTGACCAAGTTTTATTTGGCCCTACTATTAACTGGCCAAATTGAAAAATTGATGAAGAAGCACCATCATTATTTGATAAAAAAAAATCATAATATTTATCCTTAGTATCAAGCAATAATTCACAAAATGCCTCTTGAAATTTATATTTAAAAAGATTTTCTTTAAGCGCTTTAAAAATTTTTGGGTTTGCCTCAATCCATATAACTTTTTTTCCAAACCATTCATATACAGGTGCTTCACTTCCTCTATGAGCCCCAACATGCAAAATTCCTTTAGAATTTCTAATTTTTGTAAGCATTACTTCTTCTGGTGCTTTTAGATTATAATCTCTTGGTTGAACTATTTTTTCCAGTTTCCAATTATTATTCTTTAAAATTTTTTTTATGAGGTTCTTAAGTATTTTTTTCATTTATATTTGGTTATATTTTGATAAATAATATACCATTCAATTAAATCATAACTGAAAAAATTTTCCTTGTTACTCATATAAAAGCATTGTATTGATGTATTTTTAGGGCCTGTAGCTCAGTTGGTTAGAGCAGTACACTCATAATGTATTGGTCCCAGGTTCGAGTCCTGGCGGGCCCACCAAAAATTACCTAATAACAAAGTCAGATAAATTTTTGAAAAGAGCTTCAATATTTCCATCATTAGAATTTATTATTGATGCAAATTCTTCTTTTTGAGTCCTAGCCAAACTTAATCCCTCAATTATTAAATCTCTTATTAGTAAATTGTCTGGGTTTTTTGTATAAACTCTCCATTGAATTTTTACTTCAGGCCTACTCTCTGTTGCAACTAGAGTACTAGTAACTATTGTATAGTTCTCATTAATTATTTTCTTTGAATTTACTTCTATTTCTGGGTTGGAATATTCAGCAAGTCTACTCGAAAAACTTTTTAAAAAATATTCTGAAAATATTTCTTTATATTTTTCAATTTGTTCTTCATTTAGTTTCTTTCTGTAAGCTCCAAGAGAATAAAAACCTATAGCATCGATATCAACTGTATCTCTGGCTATTTCTTTTAATTTTTTTATTCTTTCCTCTTTACTAAGAGTTCCACCAAGAGTTTTTGCAGCTCTATTGACAGTAGATTGAACAAAAATATCTGCTTCAATTGAGTAAGTTTTAGTGATACTAGAAATAAAAATTATCAAAAAAGTAATTAAGGTAAAAATTTTTTTCATAAAATTTTTTTGTAGGATTGAATTATTTAGTATCTATTTCTTCCCAATCACCATCGTTCATAGTTTCTGTAGTTAAATTGGAGTTAGCAATTTTTTGCTGTCTATCCTGTAAATATAAACTCCTAACAGATGCATAAAAATCAACTGAATTTTTTTCTAAATTTTCAAAGGAGTCAATATTTTTTGCTCTAAAATCTATTCCTGTTAAAACTTTAGTAATTACATAATGATCATCATCTAAAAAATGATTATTACCATTAACAGAAGCATTATACCAAGGATCTCCCCCAACTATATTTACGAACGAACCAAGAGTATCTCTAACAGTAGATGGTCCCAAAATAGGTAAGACGACATAGCAGCCCGCACCAGCACCCCATGTTCCAAAAGTTTGTCCATAATCCTCTTTTTCATATTCTGGAAAATTCATTTTTTCAGCAACATCAAATATTCCCAGGATTCCTATAGTAGTATTAATTATAAACCTACCAGTATTAATTCCAGCTTTTTTCAGTTCTCCCTGCAAGACATTATTAGGTACTGTAATAAGAGACGATAGGTTTTCAAGCGCGTTACTTGTTCCAGTTCTAATTGGTGATGGCAAAACTCTATAAGCTTTTGCAACTGGCTCGAAAATCACATTGTCTAAACTTTTGTTTAAAGAAAAAGTTGCTCTATTTAATTTTTCAAAACAATCTTTAACAGGTTTGGCATTTTTAGAAATATTGTTTTCCCCATCAGTTCCTGCGTTAACATTTATTGAAAGAAGAGCCGTAATTATAGAGGTTATTATAATTTTTTTCATTACAAATTAATTATATAGTGCATATAATAGTAAAGTAAATCTAAGTTTTGTTTAAAATATGTTTAAAAAATGCCTTTAAATACAACAGTAAACTATTCACCAAACTTTAATTCAAAGAAGAGATTCGCAAAAAAAGTTAAATTTATCATTTTTCATTATACAGGAATGAAAAGTGAATCTAGTGCCATAAATAAACTTACTGAAATACAATCTGAGGTTGGATGTCATTATTTAATAAAAAATAATGGAAAAATTATAAAAATGGTACCAGATTTATACATAACCTGGCATGCAGGTAAATCTTCATGGAAAAAATTTACAAATTTAAACAAAGATTCTATTGGAATTGAAATTACCAATCCTGGCCATCAATTTGGATATAAAAAATTTTCACAAAAACAAATTTCTTCTCTTTTAAAGCTAAGTAAATTTTTAATAAAAAAATATAAAATTAGCCCTAAAAATATTTTAGGACATTCAGATATAGCACCACTAAGAAAAAAAGATCCAGGAGAAAAATTTCCGTGGGAATATTTATCAAAAAATAAAATAGGAATATGGCACATATTAAAAGATCAGGAATTGACAAAAAATAGAAAAATAAAAGCAAGCAAAAGAGAAGAAAGTTTTTTTTTTAATAATATACATAAAATTGGATACTCAAAAAAATTTTCAAAAGATGTGGATAAAGCCAAATATTCAAGAGAATTAGTAAAAACTTTTCAAAGAAGATTCAGACAGAAGTTGATTGATGGTAAAATCGATAAAGAATGCTTACTTATTAGTAAAAATCTTGTTAAAAGATATAATTAAATTTTTCTTGAATTCTTATAGTTTAGTAATAAATTATACTCGCTAGATGAACGACTTATTGCTTTAAATTATTTTAAAGAGGAAAGTCCGGGCTCCGCAAAGACGCAGTGCCAGATAATACCTGGCGGGGGAAACCCTAGGGATAGTGCCACAGAAAATATACCGCCATAACATGGCAAGGGTGAAAA
>MDSY01008491.1_pt1 | contig 10561 bp, 8 predicted proteins | sample 811131 | NCBI WGS metagenome assembly MDSY01 (sample SAMN05326643, study PRJNA326480) | marine metagenome | isolation source: seawater | place: Atlantic Ocean: South West | collected 2010
AGGAGGTGAAGACGGAAATTCCTTGCATGTCATTTGCGTGACCACACCGGAGGCAAACGGGGGTGGGTTTTACGAGGGTCAAGACGGCGCACTGGTTTACTATCGCTCACAAGACGGTGGAGACTCATGGGATATAATTGACCATATTTTTCCAGAAGCTGACAGCAGTCAATTCTTCGGGTTTAGTGGTGACACCTACGCTATTCACGCCCGTGGAAACACCGTTGCTTTTGCATCTTTTAATGACTTTAGCGACTCTTTTGTCATGGTTTCTCAGGACAATGGAGATACTTGGGAGAAGCAGCTCTTGGTCGACTTTCCTGTGGACCTTTACGAAGTTGATATGGGCTTGCCAGAAATAGGAGAGGATTATAACGAGGACGGTTTGTTTCAGGAGTTTTTCAATGCCGACGGGGCTGGCGATGTGCACATCGACACCTACGGGCAGGTTCATGTTTCATTCGGTTCGATGTATTACATGGATGCAGATACCATTGATGGTACGACAAGCTATTTCCCAGGAACAAACGGCTTGGCCTACTGGAATGAATCCATGGGGGCAGACAGTGCGCAAATCATTGCTTATTCATTCGACTATGATGAGAGCGGAACATTGGATTTCGATGAAATCGCCGCTTATTTTGTGGGGTGTGCAGCGTTCCCATCGATTGCAACTGATGCCGCAGGCACTATTTACATTACGTATTCGGCAATCATGGAGAATTTTTCTACCGGTGCTCAAAATTACCGGCACCAATTTGTCGTTCACAGCACGGATGGTGGCGTAACGTGGAACACAGAGGATGCGTGTGACCTCACACCGGACATTGATTTTGATGGTTACGAGGCCGTATTTGGATCCATTGCACCGGACGTTGTCGATGGAAAACTCGAAATCATTTACCAGCGTGACTTTGAACCCGGATTGCACGTGCGTGGAGATGAAGATCCCATTGACATCAATGATATTGTTCACTTGCGTGTGCCTACCGATGATTTAGGCGACTGCGCTGATCTTGAATTTGAGGACTGGGTTGGCATTGCGTCCGCTATTGATCCGGCAGATATTACTATGTATCCGAACCCAGCTGATGACCAGGTGGAATTGGTCATCAACCGACCTGGATCTCATCAGGTAGATGTCTGGAGTGCAACGGGTCAGCGTTTGCTATCTATACAAACAACGGCGATGGTGGAGAGAATGGAAACAAGCCACTGGGCCCCAGGAATTTATTTGGTAAACATTGCACAAGGTGATCACCAAACGACTATTCGATTGGCCATTCAGTAATTTGAAGAAATGGATTTTAAAGCCCTTCGTTTTGGCGAAGGGCTTTTTTTTACTCAATTTTATGCGTCTGCGAGTTGTGCCGATTAGTTTTGCAGCATGTTAGCGGAAATCATCACGATTGGAGACGAGTTATTGTTGGGTCAGACGGTGGATACAAATTCCGCTTGGATGGGAGGACAACTTGCTGCGCATGGCATTCGGGTGCATCGCATCACGTCAATTTCAGACGAAGCTGATGCCATCCTGGTAGCATTGGATGAAGCGCTTTCGCGAGTGGATTTTGTGCTGGTTACAGGCGGACTTGGTCCAACGCGGGATGACATCACCAAAGAAACACTGGCGGCGTATTTTGGGACAGAACTGGTGATGAATGATGCCGTACTTGAAACAATAACGAATTGGTTTTCTGGCCGTGGATTTGACATGCTGGAAGCAAACCGGCACCAAGCAATGCTGCCGGAGGCCTGCGAAGTATTGATCAATCCTAGAGGCACTGCCATGGGCATGTGGTTTGAGCGTGAAGTGGACCAAAAAGTAGTGGTAAGTATGCCTGGAGTTCCTTACGAGATGAAGGGGCTTATGCTGGAGGAAGTTTTTCCTCGTGTGGACCGTCACTGGAAATTGCCCACGCGCTATCACCGCACATTACTGACTCAAGGGGTGGGAGAGAGTTATCTGAGTGAGTTGGTTTTGGAATGGGAGGAAAGACTAGAGTCTCGAGGAGTCTCCATAGCTTACTTGCCTGCCCCTGGCCAAGTTCGTGTGCGATTGAGCGCAGTAGATGAAGATGCTAAAGCCGCAAAGAATCGTGTGGAAGTGGAAGTCGCGGCTTTTTTGAAGATGGCGGGCGATTATGTGGTCTCCGAGCTGGATGAATCTTTGGGGTCTGCCGTTGTTCATAGTTTGGCCAAACAACATTTGACGTTGTCGACGGCTGAATCTTGCACAGGCGGTGCTATTGCGGCCAGTATTACTTCTGTTCCCGGGAGCAGCAAAGTTTTCAAAGGGTCGGTAGTGGCCTATGACAATCACGTGAAAGAGACCATGCTTGGTGTTTCGTCTGTGGTCTTGCTAGAACATGGAGCGGTGAGTGAGGCGGTGGTTTGTCAGATGGTGCTGGGCGTTAAAGAACGCATGGGAACTGACTATGCGGTTGCTACGTCGGGCGTTGCAGGGCCTGATGGCGGAACCAAGGAAAAACCTGTAGGTACTGTATGGATTGCCTTGGCAGGACCGAAAGGCGTTGAGTCGAAATGCTTGAGTCTTGGCAACAACCGCGCGCGTAACATTGAGAGGAGTGTGCGTGAGGCATTGGCTTGGATCATTCGAACGGCAAAATAATTGAGATGAAGTTCCGGCAAACGGTTGGATGGCTGGATTTTCTTTCGTTTCTTTGCCGTCCGAAAAAGTATCGAAATGAGCCGTATTTGTCAACTGACTGGTAAGAAAGTAATGGTAGGAAACAACGTTTCTCACTCGAAGCGTCGCACCAAGCGTACATTCTATCCTAATCTCCAGAAGAAACGATTCTTCAATGCAGAAGATGGATCATATGTTACCCTGCGTGTTTCTACGTCAGCGATGCGTACAATCAATAAAATGGGATTGAAAGCTGCAATTGCTCAATCAAAAGCGAAAGGTCTTTTTGTAGAAGCGTAAGATTCTATCGTTTGCTGAGAAATCAGCAAATAAAAAAACCGCCCCACGAGGCGGTTTTTTTATGCGGTAAACTTTGATTGGTCAGCTGGACCAATCAAAGGAATAGAATTCCATTAGTTGCCTCCTAGGATCAAAGGAAGGCCATCTTCCGCGTTACCGATAACAACAACCTTGGAGTTGGGGCTATTCGCTAGGGCTGAGGTAGCTTCAATGCCTTTCCATTTGAGTAATTCTTTGCTGATTCCTCGTGAAACAATTTCTTGGTAGTCTCGGATTCCCTCAGCTTCGATGCGCATCCGTGCGGCTTCCTTGCTCGCTTTCTCTAGACGGAACTCATATTCCAAAGATTCTTGCTCTTGTTGCAATTTTCGTTCAATCGCTTCCTCGAGTTTGCGGGGGAGCTGAATGTTTCGAATCAGAACATCATTCAATTGAAGAAAATTCTCAGACAACTTTTCACGCATGCGTGCATCAATCTCAGTTTGTATTTCATCCCGACGTGTAGTGTTGAACTCTTCTGGCAAATACTTTGCGATGACCTCACGTGCTACAGATCGCATTGCAGGTACGACTACTTTTTGCTCGAAGTTCTTTCCCCGCTCAATTTCCAAACGTGCGAGTGAATTAATTTCGGGTTGGTAGAAAACGGTCACATCCATTTCGATTTTGAGCAAGTTTGAGCTCAATACTTCGAGGTGCTCTAAACGCTCTTTTTGACGGATTTCATACACGTACACTTTGTTCCACGGAGCTTTGAAGTGAAAGCCTGAATTCATTGGAGTTTCGTCGGGATCGACTCCTTCACCAAACGTATGGAATAACAGACCGGCATGGCCCGATGGGATTGTTACTGTAAGAGAACCGCCTACTAGTAAAATAGGTCCTAGGGTCAGGGCTAAGATGAGTATGCGTCGCATACTCTTTGGGTTGGGTTGTTGTGACATGAGCGCAAATTAAGGAGAAGCACGATGATAAGTGCGCCATTGGCAATTTTTGTCGGCAATGGCGCTTGCGGTCAGTAGCCCATATTTCGCCTTCTCACAATCCATTCGATGGACAGCAAGACGAGTGCAAATAGAAGCAGTGGCAGCCACTCCAAGCCACTCTGTAGCGTGACTTGTTCGTGGAGAATAGTCGCGGGAATGCCCGCTTGGACAAAGTCTGAGGCAGCTTGCTGGGGTGAAGTTGTTTTCCAATCGCCCAAGAACTGTCCGCCATTAGCGGAAGAGATACGTTGCAAGAGATTGTGATTCGCGGGCTGACTGGTCTGTTCGAGTTGAGTATTTTCAACGACAAGGGATCCGGATTTGAGAAATAATTCTTGATCGACTGCGCAGGTGGCTGACCATTTGTATTGCCCTTCAGGCATTTTGCCAAAATCAAGTTCGTATCGCTCTCCATTAAATCGCAGAGTTTTAAGGAACTTTTCACCCTCGTCATTGGTCAATGCCGCGTCAATTTCTGCATTCTTGGACATGGTCCATCCTGCGTCGTATGCCTCGGCCGTGAAATAAATACTCATGTCACTCGCGATACGCGATTCCGTTTGAATGTTGAAGCGCTCCTTCTTGTCATTGGCCGCTAAGTATTGCACATGGCGTTGGACCAGTTGATCAAAGTTGTTGTGGCTATTCTCCTGCATGAAATTGCGCATCCTCCAGTTCCACAAGCCTTCGCCCATGGTGAGTCCCGTGCGTGCACCTGAGACCATTTTTCGTGTGGCCCAAAACACTTCCGTTGTTTCTATGTATCCCAGTTGTTTATAAAGCAGTGGAGTCCAAGCGGGGGACCACGTCAATGGTGCAATGGGACCCGTCATTGGTGGCCATGTGGCCATCGCAAGGCCCAATTCCTTTTCATTGTAGTCGATCAATCCGTAGCTCGGATTGAGGCGGCTCCGATGGGTCTGTTGGAGCTCACTTGAGGCAGACAGCCTGACGTCCATGTCGTTGGATGAGCGGAGGTAGTCATACGCTTCTTCTGAGGCCGCTAGCCACCATACGTTGGCATTGTTGGTACTCATCCATTCCGGCCATGTTTTTCCGCCCCATGTCTTGCCTAGCAGATTGTGCGCAATGATGACATCAGATTTATCCAATGCTTGAAGGATTTTTGATGCATCTGCAAGCCGACTCAGGTAGATGATCTCGACGTCATAAGCATCCAATGCGTCTAGCGACATGGCAATGGCACCTGCGTCGGGGTGGGGGGCGTCTGCGATGCATGTCACGAGTCTGCGACTTTCCAATACATCCACATAAAAGGTACGTTCGTTGTTTTCTGCGACAAACTCGCTTGGGCCTTCACTGGCTATGATCCGATATCTCTGGGTTCCCACGGCTGTCGCTGGCAGCATAAAGCGAACTTTTTGTACGTCTTGATCGCTATCACACATCCACTCTTGCTGTGCTATTTGTTCAGATCCCTTGAAAACCTGGACGAGACCTTGCTGCCCTTCCATGCCTTGTGAGTGCACCACGGCTTCAACGGGAAAGGTGTTGTTCAAATAAGCTACTTGATTGTGATTGACGCGGGCAATCCAACGGTCTTTGTAGCTCGTTGTGTCGCCAAGGCCCAAAGTGAATATTGGCGCAAGAGGCCAGTCTGTGCCATATTCCGGATTGCCTCCTCGGTTTGCGCGGCCATCCGTCGCTAGAATTACGCCGGCAACATTGCGGTTTTCAATTCGATTGTTGAGGGCTGAAGCTGAAGCAGAAATGTTCGTCTGAGTGCCTTCCCAAGTGATGGCTTCATCATTGGAAATGACCAACGGCGCTAGGTCGCGATCAAATCCATACCATTCGCTGGTAAGTTCGAAGGCATCGAGTTCATTTTTAAACTCCATCAACCAAGAGTCCAAGGCACTCGCACGTTCTTTGTCTGTTTGGTCTTCATTGCCTCCTGAGCGTCCCAATACAGAGGTGCTTTGATCAATAAGCACGATTGCCACAGGCGCTTCTTTTTCCAGTTCTATTTCGCGAATCAGAGGTTCAAGAAGCAAAAATGCAAGGATTGTGATGGCACACCAGCGCAGAAGTCCAAGGACGAGTCTGCCTCCAGTATTCAGGCCTCCTCCCGTGGATTTTTGTGCAATTCGAACGCCTGATCGGCCGTAAAGCCACCAGGCCGAAAGAAATCCGGGGGCTCCAACTGCCAACCATTGCCACGGCTCAGCCTCTATGATCCATTGACTCGGCAGTGACAAATCCATAGGGCTGGCTTATGCTGTGATCATGCCACCGTCGACGCAAATGGTCTGCCCGGTGATGTAGGAACTCATGTCACTCGCAAGGAAGGTGCACAATTGCGCAACATCCTCGGGTTGACCTCCGCGCCTTAGTGGAATGGCGTTTCTCCATCCTTGCACGGTTTCTTCGTCAAGCGATGCCGTCATCTCCGTTTCAATGAAACCGGGAGCAATGGCATTGCATCGGATGTTACGCGAGCCCAATTCGAGGGCTACGGATTTGGTGAACCCTAGAATTCCTGCCTTTGATGCTGCATAATTGGCTTGTCCTGCATTGCCTTGTACACCCACGACCGAGCTCACATTTATGATGCTACCCGCGCGTGCCTTGAGCATGGTGCGCATGACGGCTTTTGTCAGAGCGAAGCATGACTTGAGGTTTACTTCAATGACACGGTCCCATTGTTCTTCATTCATCCGCATGAGGAGAGTGTCGTTCGTGATACCAGCGTTATTAATTACGATATCTACTGTACCAAATGCCTTTACCACCTCAGAAACAAGGCTTTCGGCTTCGTCCATTTTTGAAGCATCTGACTTAAATCCCTGCACTTGGCCTCCGCTTGCCGTCAGTTCGGATTCAAGTTCTCGTGCCTTTTCCTCCGAGGAACGGTAGGTGAATGCGACCTTGGCGCCTTGGCTAACAAATTCTTGCGCTATGGCCTTGCCAATTCCGCGTGATGCGCCAGTAATGATGGCAACTTTTCCTTCTAGTAGCATGAGTGAATGTTTATGATGCAGGCGTGTCGAGCAGATCCGCTGCTTCGGCAATTAATTCGGCAATGTCTTTGACTTCTACTTCGGTTTCTTTGTTGGCATTTTTCACTCCGTCGGTGATCATGGTGTTGCAAAATGGACAACCCGTTGCGATAACTTCTGGCTTGTTTTCCAATGCTTCCTGTGTTCGTTCGTGGTTCACTTCTGAATCCCCATTTTCGGCCTCTTTGAACATTTGCGCGCCACCGGCACCACAGCACATGGCGTTTTGCTTGCACCGTCGCATTTCGAGCAATTCAGCATCTAGTTTTTGGATGACTTCCCGAGGGGCGAGGTACTCGCCATTTCCACGCCCCAAATAACAAGGATCGTGGAAGGTGATGCGCTTGCCCTTGAAGGGGGCGCCATCGGACATCTTCAACTTCCCTGTTTCTATCAATTCCCGAATGAATTGCGTGTGGTGCAGAACCTCGTAATTTCCGCCGAGCTCGGGGTATTCGTTTTTGAGGATATTGAAGCAATGCGGACATCCCGTGATTATGCGTTTGATTCCATATCCATTCAACGTCGCAATGTTTTGAGCCGCTTGCATTTGATACAAGAATTCATTGCCTGCTCGTTTGGCTGGATCTCCTGTGCACGATTCTTCTTGGCCCAAAACGGCAAACGAAGTTTCTGAAGCATTTAAGATGCGTGCAATGGCCTTGGTGATGCGCTTAGCTCGGTCGTCAAAACTTCCCGCACATCCGACCCAAAAGAGCACGTCTGGCGTTTTTCCGTCGGCGGTTAATTCCGCCATGGTGGGTATGTGTATCGAACTCATTTCGGTTTAAACTTCTTTGGTCCAGTTCCCTCGGTCGCCAGCGGGAAACGCCCAAGGCGCTCCGTTGTTTTCGATATTGTTGAACATCGAAGTGATGGATTCAGGCGATTTGCTATCTTCCATAATCAGACTTCTGCGCATGTCCAAGATGATGCCCATGGGGCTAATGTTGATCGGGCAAGCCTGCACGCACGCTTGGCAGCTTGTGCATGCCCACAATTCTTCCTCCGTGATCCAGTCGCCCAACAAGGATTTTCCATCGGGCTTCCATTCGCCACCATTGGCTTCACGAGCTGCCCCAATTTCTTCGATTCTATCGCGCGTTGACATCATTATTTTTCGGGGGCTGAGAAGCTTTCCCGTCTGATTAGCCGGGCACTCGGTGGTACATCGACCGCATTCTGTGCAGGTGTATGCTTCCATCAGCTGCTTCCACGTCAAATCGGGTGCGTCTTTTGCACCAAATTTTGAAGGAACTGCATCGGCAGGTGCATCGGCAAATGGGTCAGCACTGGGGTCCATCATCAATTGGACTTCTTTTGTAACCGCCGCCATGTTGTCCATCGCAGCAGGTGCTTTGAGGTTGGAGAAGTAGGTGTTGGGAAACGCCAGCATGATATGGAAATGCTTGGAATAAGGCACATACACAAGGAAAGACAGTACTCCGATAATGTGTGCCCACCACATGCCTCGTTCCACTGCGATGACACCAGCATCCGTAAGGCCAGCATACAGCGGCATGAGGAAGCTGCTTACGGGGAAAGATCCGGCTATGGTGTAATGATCAAGGCCGCGGGATTGTGCAATGCCGTCTGCCGCATTCATACTGAGGAAAGCAAACATCAAAATCACTTCGGCCACCAAAATGATATTGGCGTCGAGGGATGGCCAGCCTTGTAAGTCTTTGGAGGTCAATCGCGCCAAAGCCATTCCGTTTCGACGGATAAAAAACACGACACATGCAAAGATCACTCCGGCGGCAAGCCATTCAAATGAAGCAATAAGGAAGTTGTAAAAGTCCCCGAGAAAAGCAAAAACACGGTGAGTACCAAAAAGCCCGTCGATGACAATCTCGAGCATTTCAATATTGATAAGGACAAATCCAACATATATGATGATGTGCATGATTCCTGCAACAGGTCGCGCGGTCATCTTTCCTTGTCCCAATGCTACGCGTGCCATAGTTTTCCATCGCTCGGCTTTGCGGTCACTGCCATCCCAATCGATTCCAGAAAGAATGTTGCGACGAATTACGCTGATGCGCTTCGCAAAAAAGAAACTGGCTGTGCTCAGAATAACAAGAAATAGCAATTGGCTCAACATCGTTTAACGCTTTCTGAGTGGGTAATTAGGGCTGTTGGCTTTCTTCGCGTTCATCCAACTGTTGTTCGATAATCTCTTTCAATTTCTTCAACTCTTTTCGAGATAATGCTTTTTCTTGTTTTTTCCCAAATACTGAAACACGCACATAGCGCCAGGGATTAAGGTATAGGTCGTTGATGAGGTATTGGAGCTCATTGTTGGTGGCAATTAATCCGTCGTGCAAAGAATCGCTATTGACTAGCTGCCCCAGGGAGCCTTCACCCATATTGATTTTGCGCGTGATTTCATCCACATGCGTGAGGGCAGAGTTTGCACGTTTGACCGTCTCGGCAAAGTTTACAGCTGCAAGCGAGTCAGAAATTTCGGAGAAGTTTTCCATCACATTGGCAAGGTCATCATTGTGCGCTTTGATGTTTGAGGTGATGCCTTCTACATTCGTCATGATTCCATTGAGGCTGGTGCGATTTTCTGCGACCATATTATCCAGTTGGATGGAGGTTTTTTCCAAGCTTTCGACGGTGCGTTGGATGCTTTCGAATGCGGTCGGAAGTCCGAGGGTGGCATCTGCTTCGAACACCGCTTTCAGATTCTCCAAGATGTCGTCGACTCCATCAATCAATTGGTCTGTCTTGTTTTTGAGTGGGATCAGTTCGATTCGAACCGCTTCAGCAATGCCCATTTCTAAGTCGCTTATCAGCGTGTCGCCGGGCACGGCAAGCTCTTCGTCCTCGCCCGCAATTAAATCAATAGCCTTGGTTCCAAAGAAGTCACTGGAAACAATCTTGGCACGGGTGTCGCGGGGAATTCGAAGGGCAGATTGTTCAATTTCAAAGGTGACAATCAGCGAGCCGTCTCCAAGATTTGAAAACCCCACTTCTGTTACTTGTCCAACTTTGAAACCATTGACTACTACCGGATTAGACACGGCGAGACCATCAATGGCGGAATAGGCGGCATAGTACGTGTTAGACGGACGGAATGGATTGAATCCCTTCAGGTAGTTGACGCCAAGCACGAGCAATATAAGACCGCCTATGATAAGCGCTCCAATCCTAAATTCTTTTGATACTGTGGCCACGTGGTTCAGTTTTTGCGAATGGGTTTTACGCCTTGGGATTCAAATGATGTCCCCTCAAATTTAACGACAAAGGCATCTGCGAAACCTCGCTTTTGCAATTGTAATTTCAACTTATTGGCTTCTGCCGACTGAGAACAGTTTCCAACGGCATATTTGTAAAGACCATTACGAAGATACTCTACGACCGGCTGGAGACCTTGCAAGCGATTGTTGTCTTGCTCAAGCGGTAGACCAGAAGTCATAATTTGGACACGAAAAGTGGGGGATGACAGCGCTGAGTCTGGTGACATATATGCCTCGTTTTGAGCAGTTTCTATTTTATTTTGATGGTTTGTCTCGAGAGTAGGATTGGGAGAGGGGTGGTGTTTCTCTTTGTACGTTCTGAAGGCCCGGAGCAGAGCAGAGGCCATGAGTTCTTTGCCT
>MDSY01002519.1_pt1 | contig 10559 bp, 8 predicted proteins | sample 811131 | NCBI WGS metagenome assembly MDSY01 (sample SAMN05326643, study PRJNA326480) | marine metagenome | isolation source: seawater | place: Atlantic Ocean: South West | collected 2010
AGGAGCAATATTTAAATTATCTAAAATAGTTTCTGGTAACTTGAATTTATTTTCATTTGTATATAAATCTTTGTAAATAAGTTGTTCTTCTGGTTTAGTATTTAAATCAATTTTAATATCTGGATTTTGTAAAGCATCAAGATCGGATAATTTAGTTAATTCAAAATCTTGTGCAAATATTCGACAAATATTATTAAAATTAATATTTGTGTTTTGTAAATCAATTTTCCTAGAACCACCGATAAATGTTTTTTTATCTAAATCTATATAATTATCTGCAGAGTCAATGCATTTTTCAAATTTAAAATTATTATTTAACAAGTTACTTAATAACATAAATCTATCATTATCTACTGATTTTAAATTATTTATGTAAAAAACACTAACACTTGTAATTCTATTTCCTCTAGTAGTTGTATAAAGTTTTTCTCCAGGACCTGTAGGAGTAGCTGTAGATACTGGATATATTTTTTCTAAAATTTCAATTTCTTCATTAAAATGATTTTTTAGTGTAATTACAAATTTTTCACTTACATCAACATTTAATGAATTTAAGATGGTTGAACATCTATCATCAAATGTTATATTTTGGTTTAAGCTAAGTTTATCTTTAACATAACCTAAAATTTCATCTATTGAAGTAAATATATTATTTTTGCATTCATCAAAAACTGATTCAAAGTCAGTAAAAGAATTTTTTTCTCTATCTAATTTTAATCCAATATCCTTAAAATCATTCCAATAGGTATCACTTTTTAATTTACTTTGAATTGATTGATAGATAACAATACTTTTTTCTTTATAGGTTTTAATATCATATTTTTCGTAATTTTTGTCTGATGTTGTTTCATCTAAAAAATTTTGTAAAGTATCTTTAATTTCATTATTTAGAATAAATGTAACTGGTATAGTTTTTTTGATAGAAATTATTCCTGGTTTTTTATTTAACATATCCCAAATTTTTTTGGAAATTTCTTTTAAATCAAAATATTTTGGGTCTATTCTTGGATTAGGAGGTATAATTAAATCTTTAACAGAAGTATCTTTGTAAGGAACTACAAGTCCATTTAAATAATAATGAAAAGGTGAATTGCCAAGATTATCTTGATAATTAGGATTAACATCAATAGATAATAAATATTCAGTAATAAGTTCATACTGATTAATACAAGATAAATGTAAAGGGGTTATATTGTTTTTATTAGGAAGGTCAGGATTTACATTATTATTAACTAAAAATTTTATAATATTTAATTTATTCATTTCATTTTTTTGTAAGGTCTTATCTTCAATAATTTTATGGATTAAAGTATCACCATTTTCATCAACAACACCATATGGTATTTGATAGGTAGTTGATAAAATTCTTAATTCATTTATATCAAGAGTATTAATTTGACTAAATATTTGATTAACTTTACTATAATCTATTTGTGGTATATTTCTATGATTTGTAAATTCTCTTCTAAGAAAAGGTTTTGACATATATTTTAATTTGAGATAATATTTATAATCTTTTTTCGATATTCACTTAAATAAGTCAGTTTAAATATATTATAATGAAAAAATTTTATAAATATGGAGCACCTCCTTATATTAATCCAGTTAGTACTAGGTCATCATCAGGTTCAAGAGATGTTGTTGCAACTGCAATTCCTACAGATTTAATTACTCAAGTTTTGAATGAAAGTTTAGCAACTGGTGAAGTAGATATTACAGAAAATACAAATTTTGAGGATATTACTGGAACAACATCAATAGAAAATATATCAACATCAAGTTTATCAGCAATAGATACTTTAATAAGAGTTATAGGAGGAACGAGGTTTGAGTCAAATTTATTGGTAGGGTCAAGTACTGATTCATTTAATACAGATTATTCTTTTGAAATAAATGGTAATTCAAGAATTGCGGGAACAAATTTAGTAATTGAATCTGAACAAGTGTTAATAAGAGATAATTGTATAGGAATAGGTAATTCATCATCAAGTTTAGATAATTTTATTAATGGAATATATTTTCCAAAAAATGATCAATTTACTGGAATAGGGATTAGTCCAGATAAAATAGGTATAATATCATTTCCTTATGGTCAATTTTCAAATAATTTCACTTATACAACTTCATCATCATCAAAAAGAAGATTTTCAGATAGTAAAACAAATGTTAGATTTGTTTATATTTCAGATAAATATGATTTTGGAATAATAAAAGATTCTTCTACTGGATTTAGTGCAGATGAACAAGATTATATTAATTCTTTAAATAATATAGGTAATGTTTCAAGTGGTTATTATACAAATGTTGAGGTAAATAATATAGTTTTACATGGAGGAGGTATAGTATCGGGCTTGTCACAAAATTTGGAAATAATATTAACTAATAGTGCAAGTGTAGAAAGTACCTTTATGACATTTGATATTATAAATGATATGATTGATATACCAAAATCATTACAATTATCAAATACTGATTCAATTGTTTATAATTCTGGTACAATAACTTTTAATACATCTTCAACTGGAAATGAATATTTTAAATTAGGAACAAATTCAAATTATTCTTATAGAAATATGATATTTGAGAAGAATGTATCAGATACAAATATAGTATTTAATAATCAAACTAATTTTGGTATTTATTATCAAGATACTTCAGAACCTATAATTTATATTGATAAAGATTCAACTACTGATAGTACTACTTTAAATACAAGTTTAATTATAAAAGGTGCAAATGTAAAAGATTATTCAAGTTTTTCAGTAGAAAATAATCTGTCAACTAATATTATATCAACATCACAAAAACCTTCAGTAAAAAAATATTTACAAAATAAGTTAGTAAATGTAAGTAGTTCAGGAACATTTACTTTAGAAGATATTACATCAAGTACATCAAGTAGCCATATAGATCACATAATTACTGGATATATTATTTTTACAAATGCAAATGCAGCTGATGCGGATAATAAACATTTACATTTAAGAATTGAGGGTAGTTTCAGTTCAGGTATGACAACACCTCATATTGTAAAAACAATATTATCAAAAAAAAATATTACTGTTACTGATTTATCAACTACATCAGATTTATTTGTAACTTTTGTACCAACTATTGGTAATAAGAAAATTGATATTTCTGTAACAAATAATTTAACATCTGATTCTGTTATGGTTTTAATATGTATAGATATTATATCAACATAATTAATTAATTAAATTTTATAAAATTTAATTAAAAAATTAATTTACTCACAGAATTTCTAAATAATTATATTTGTTTGAAAATAAAATACGCAATTTTTCTATGATAATTTATATTTTGATACGCAAAAAATAGCAAAAAGACTTATTTATTAAAATCAAAGGTATCTTCATGGCATTCACAACTTCCTCTGCATTCTTTGGTATTACAACCAGTTTTAGCACACATACCATGTACTGAACAAGTATTCTTTTTGATTAAGAAAGCTCTTTCTCTATTTATGATAGCGTCTCCATTTTTTTGAAGGAAAATTCTAAAATCGTTTGCACTATTTAATTTATTAACATGTCTAATATATTGATTTAAAACATCACTATCAACATAACTGGTTAGGAATCTTCCATCAGACATAAGTGGAGGGCATCCATATTTATAAAAACGATTGTCCATATATATAAGGAGTTAGAAAAATTTTTTTATTTACATAAAATTTTTAAATTAATTTTTATTTGGATATTTATATTTGTATTAGCAAAAAGTGAATAAAAAACTAATGTATTATTATATATATTTTACAAATATTGCGAAGCAAAAGAAAATAGCAACATAATTATAATTATATTTCAAAATTAATTTTTCCAGTAAAATTAGAAAGTAATATTATGGGAATTTTTATTTTTAAATAAATTTATTAATTTAAAAGTTTATTTTGTGAGTTTTCGCTTATTTCATTAGCTAATTCTGATTTTGTTTTCTTTTTTCCATTTGTTGTAGTAATTTCTATATTTTTTTCTTCAGCTAAACATTGTAGTTGAGATAGTTTCAATTTCATCAAACTTGGCAAATTAGTTGCAGTTACTTTATTTTCATCAGATTTAGCTTCTGATGTTAAAATGACGTTATTTTCTATTTTTAAATCTAAAATATCATCTAATTCTTCTGAAGTTGAATTTTTTTCATCTTCATTAGATTCTTTTTCAAAATTATTTACTGCATTTCCTTCAGTTTCGACCAATAAATTTTTTTTTTTTTCATCATTTATTTCACTCGGTGTATCACTTAAATTATTTAATACTTCTTGTGTATTTAATTCAGATGATTCCTCTAAACTATAACTATCATCATCTTCATGATTGTCATTTGAATAAATTGCTAGTCTTTCTCCAGTTACAGATTCTTCTTCTTCTTCTGTTTCACTATTTTTTTGATTTTCTTCAATAGTAGATAGTTTATTATGTACTAAATTTGGAGGAGTACATTCTTGGTTATTTAAATTTTGATTTGTTTCAATTATATCTATTTTATTGGTATTTTTTGGTAATGGTATTTGAAAAACTGGTTTTTTATCATCAATAAAATTATTTTTGATATTATTACCATTATTACTAATTTGTTTTGGTGTTTTATTTTCTAAAAGTTCAACTTTATCTTTTAAATTTCCAACTTTTTTTCTTAAATCCAATACTTCTCTAAAAATAAAATATACAACTAAAGTTAATGCTAATAGAATTAAAAATTTATAATCAAATAATTTCATATATTATAATATTAGATTAGTATAACTTTTTAAACCAATAATTTAAATATTTAAATTATATATAAAAAATTTAAATATTGCGTTAAATTTTTAAATTCTAGATTATATAAATGGTTGTCATTATGCATGTAGGAGGGGCACCAGGTTCTGGTAAAACCTATTTGGGTAAACAATTAAAATCTAAATATCCAAATTTAAAAGTAATTGATACTGATATGTTAAAAGATAAATTTATTGAAAAACCAATACCTGAAAATATTGAAATTATGGAAAAATTAGCTAATTTTGATCCTAATAAAAAAAAAACAAAAGCACAAATTGCATTAGAAAAAAAATATGAAAAAAATTATACTAATTATATACAAAATAAATTTAATAAATTACATAAGCAACAACAAAAATATTTATTAGTTGGACATTTTTTTATGTTTGATGATTATCATATTGATATTCCAGCGAATCACAAATTATTTTTAAATGTAGATAAAGATACATTATTTTCAAGAAGAAATGGCAGATTAATAAAAGATATATCAAATAACAATAAATATTTTATAGATTTAGTTAACAATGGTGAAGAATTTTGGAATTATAATTATTTGTGGACTTTCACAAATCTAAAAGATATTCAAAAGCAATTAACTAATACTAAAAAATATTATCAAAAATATAAATATTCTCCAGCAACATCAGTTGAAATTGAAAATATAATAAGTAAAGAACTTAAAAAAAATAAATAATTTTATATAAATTTTCTAAATAAATATATAAATGTTTACATTTAAATCTTATGATATGATCAGAGCAAGTACAACTAAAACAGTTACTATTTTTGTTGTCAATCAACTAATTCAAAAATTTTTATTAAAAATAGAAATTAATCAATTTGACAATTCTTGGATGCAATCAGCAATTGCAACTATTGCAGGTTTTATGGTACACGATTTATTTACATATAGATTAAATGATGTTATTAAAAAAAACTTAAATTTAAAATCAGTTATGTCTGAAAGAATACTAGCAGATATTTTATATTTTGGTACCATGTTATTATCAAAAGAATTAATTTTATCTTACATTCAAAGTAGAGATTTATCTCTAAATAAATTGAAAAATATTGTAATAACTCTATTAGGTTTTATTTTGTATAATTTAATATTTTCAAATGATGCATCTGAGATAAAATCTCAAATTAAATCATCCGGTAATAATATTGGTTTTACTTCAACAGTTTCAACTATTACTGATACTTCTAAAACTGCTTTAGCGATATTATTATCAGATTTTATAACTGATTACAAAATTGAATTATCTACATTACCAACTGTTTTTGCATTATTATTTGCAATACCTATTTATCATAAAATAACTGGACCTTTATTAGGAGTTTTATAAATACTTTTTTTAAATTAATTTAATAATTAATTTAAAATTTAAATACTAATTTAATTATAATATGCCAGGAGGGTTATTACAAATTGCTAGTTCAGGTATTCAAGATTTTTATCTAACTAGAAACCCTGAAATAACATTTTTTAAAAAAATATATAGAAGACATACAAATTTTTCAATTGAAACTAAAGAAATAAATATTGATCAAATTGTTAATTATGGTGACTCATTTTTTATAAATTTACCAAAACATGGAGATTTAATTTATAGATCTTATATAAAAGTAGAAATACCTTCAACTAAACTAGATGATAGTTATATCAATAACCTAGAATATACTAATATAAAAAAAAATACTTTATCTAATCTAGCAAATGAAAGAAATAAATGGAAAAAAGAATATGACTCACTTGTGTTATTTTCAGAAATACAGATTATTTTTTATCAAAAAATTAAAGTATTATTAAAATCTCTAGATGTTACTTATGATAATATTACTAATCAAACTTTGACTTTAAGAAATTCTTATAATAATAATTTAAGAACAGTTGTATTTAAAATTGATGAAGATATAATCGATAAAATAGATTTAATTAATTATGTTACAAAATTAAACAAAAAATTTGGTTCTACTGATGATGATAATACTGGTACAATAACTGTTGATACTTTTTTATCTAATATTGAAATATTTTACAATAATATAAATAAACAATTAATTTATTATTTTAGTAATTATGTTTTTTATAAAAAAAAATATGATACATTAAATCAAGGACTTATTGATTATGCCTGGATTAAAAATTTAGGCCATCATTACTTTACTAATTTTGAAGTTGAAATTGATGGTCAAATTATTGAAAGTTATACAAATGATTATCTTAATGTTTTTAAAAATCATTCTCTAAAAGATAATGAAATGGATAATTATAATGAATTGATAGGTTCTGTTGATTCACTTACTAATTTAAGTTCAAGTAAAAAAAGTTATGATATTTATGTCCCATTAATTTTTTGGTTTAATAGAAGTTCTACTAATGCATTACCACTTGTTTCAATGAAACACAGTGAACTTACTATTAATATAAAAATTAATGAATTGACTAATTTAGTTTACTTTTACGATTATATGAATGAATATAATGAATTTTTAAAATTAGAATTACCTTTTAATCAACATACATTAATTAATAATTACCCTCAATCTTTATTCGATTCTAATTATAATGTTAATAAAGAAGATATAAATAAAGTAGATTATCTAAATAGAGAAAGAATATATGTTTATTATTTTAATAAATTAACCAAAGAATTAATGGCTCTAAAATATCCTAATTTAACTAGTTTAGAAATTGATACATTATTTAATAAGTATAGTTCAGATTCTGAAAAAAATTTTTTAAGTAATCAAGATTGGATTAGTTTTAGAATTAATTCAGAAAATGAAACTGAAAATGATATAATTAAAATATGTAAAAATATAAACTTATACAAAAGTCCACATTTTGCTGATGAAAATTTTTTATTAAGTAAGATATCAAAACCTAAGATTACTTTTTTATCTGAATATGTATTATTAGATGAATTAGAAAGAGAAAAATTTGCATCAAATAATTTAGAATATATAATTAATTTACCAAATCAAATTACAACAAATATTTCAAATACAGAATATTTTACAACTGATATTGATATACTAAAACCATCAAAAGATTTAATATGGTTTGTTAGATCTAATTTATCAAAAAATGGATTAAATAAATTTAGTTACAAAGATCCAAATATATTAAATCAATGTATTTTTTTTAATGATAAAATTATTAAAGATTTGAAGTTTACAGTACATGATTTACAATTAATTGACTTTACTGGTGGAGAAAATTTGTATTTATATACTACAAAATATAATAAATTAAATAACACAAATAATAACATCTTATTTTACTATTTAAATTTTTGTTTATTTCCTGAGGAAGAACAACCAAGTGGTAGTAGTAATTTTTCAGTGTTAAAAGGAAAAAATATTCAAATAAAAATAAATAAAACTTTTTTAACAAATTATTTCAATTCTAATTTTAATAAAAACTTACAAGAGTTAGAATTAATTTTTATAAATAGAAATTTTAATTTGATTAATTTCAATAAAGGAAAAGGAACTTTAATTTACTATTAATTTAATAATAAACTAAAATCTTCAGAATCATTATCTGAATAAATTGTTGTAAAATTTATATATACTGGTTTTGGATTTATTATTTGTTTTAACTTATTATCATAAATTAATAATAATTCATATGTATTTATTAATAATTTAAACAACTTATCTACTTTTAAATAGTAATATAATACGTATTTAATTTTATCATTATTATCTAAATTATCAAAATTTTCCTCACTTATTAATTTTATTCCATTATCTTCAATTAGTTGTTTACCTAATAAATTAATACTATCAGATAATCTCCATTTAAGGTGCAATAAAATAATTGAGTTATTTTTACATTTAATCTGTGATACAAGTTTAGTTACACCAGATAAACCAGTTATACTTGAATCAAAATGTGATTTAAAAATTAAATGTAATTGTTCCAATTTACATTTTTGAGTATAAATATCTTTATTCCAAAATTCTTTTTTATCAAAAGATTTTTTAAATTTGGATATTATTTCAATAAATAAATATTTTTTTAAAATGCAAGAATAATATTCATTTACAACCTGTTTTGTTATTTTAAAGTTTTCATCAAGAATATTAAACATAATAAATAAAGGAAATTCCATTGAAATTTTTGTTTGGTTCTTAAAAAAAAATCTTATTATTAAACTTAAATGATAATCTTCTATATTGTTTTGATTTTTTAAAATATTGTATATAAAAGATAATGGTAATTTTAATTTTTTTATTTGTAAATCTATAGTATTCCAATTTATTTTTTTTTTCATATAATTTAGTATATAAAAATTTATTTTACTAAACTTATTCTAAAAATAAACTGGTAAGAAAATTTGCACACTTTACTGCAAATGTTATTGTTCTATTTAATCCAGATCCAGTTACAAAATGACCATGAAATATTGTATCTCCCGCAGCTATGTATAAAAATTTATGATTATTAATATTCAATGTATTTGATACAATTAATGCATGTTTCATATTTGTATGAAAAATATCCACTTTAAAGATAGTATTTTTATTAAATGTTTTTATGGTATTATAAAAAAAATTTCTTTCCAAATCATCTTCAAGATAAGTAGAAATTTTAATTAGTGCCTGGTAATCATAAAAATTATTTTTTAATTTTAAAAATAACTTCAGGTCATTTATGTTACTAATATTAATATCTATTTTATCAATTGGAAATTCATCCTTATTAAATACAATAATTGAACCATAATAATAATTTTTAATTAAATTATCTTTTGATATATCCAATGTAACTAAATTAGTTTTTTCATTTACTAGTAATTTTGGATATTTTTCATTTATTTTAAATATATCCATCCATTCTGTATTAATATTTTTAAAAATTGGAGGATTTAATCTTCCTCCTGTACAATCAAATACAACATCAATTCTTGATTTTTTAAAAAATTCAGTATAACTATTCCAATCATATTCTTCAAAAACAAAGGGAATTTTAAAATTTTGATATGCTAAACAAAATAATATATATTCTAAGATATATATTTGTATTAATAAATATTCTTGCGATTTATCCCAACTGTAAATATTTGGTATTAAAAAAGAAAAGAATGATGAACCAAATGCAAATGGTCTACTTCTAGTATATGGTTTTTTAAATCCTTTTCTTGTTATTCTATTATCAAATACAATTATATTAACTTTTGGTTGATTGTTTAATCCATATGAAAAGTTATAATATTTAAATAAATAACAAGCTAAAAATAAACCTATTGGTCCAGCACCTAAAATTGCTATATTAATTCTATCTGAATTTTTATATTTTTTTATTATAAAATCCAAATTTTTTACATTAGTTGGTATTTCCATAAAGTATAATTGATCAACCAAATTTATTATATTATTAATATTATCTGATTTACTCATTTCTATATTTAATTTTTCTAATAATTGATAATTAAATTTGCTTAATTTTTTTTCAGTAAATTTTATTGATTTCGGAATTTCTTTTTTAAAATTAAATTTTACTTTTTCTTTTATTTTTATTTTTTTATAATTAATAAAGTTCTTATCAATATTTTCTACATCATTTAAATCTTTATAAAAAGGATGTTCATCAAGAAAATATAATTTTTGATATAATTTGTTTATTTTTTTAGATATATTCTCCATATTAAAAAGGATTATAAAAAAATTAGCTTAAAAGAATTATAGATAAATATATTAATAAGGTATGCTAACCTTTTATTACATCATATGTGATGTTCCAAAAAAAGAAAAATA
>MDSY01001657.1_pt1 | contig 10558 bp, 10 predicted proteins | sample 811131 | NCBI WGS metagenome assembly MDSY01 (sample SAMN05326643, study PRJNA326480) | marine metagenome | isolation source: seawater | place: Atlantic Ocean: South West | collected 2010
ACGAGTACAGCAGAAACAATATTAAAAGGAAATCTTGATAAGGGTGACCTCTTTGGTTCGGCTAGAATAGCAGGGATAATGGCAGCAAAGAAAACATCAGAATTAATACCTCTTTGTCATATTATATCTATTTCATCAATAAATATTGAAATTACTTTAATTAAAAATAATATATATGTTGTCTGTGAGGTTTCCAATAAAGGGCAAACTGGTGTCGAAATGGAAGCCTTAACTGCAGTTTCAGTTTCATGTTTAACAATATACGATATGATAAAAGGAATTGATCGAGGCGCAACTATATCACAAATCCAACTTACAAATAAATATGGTGGAAAATCAGGTGAATGGTCAAGAAATGAAACATAGGTCTGTTAAGGAAGCCAAAAAAAGAATTTTAAATTCAATTCATCCAATTAATAAAACTGAAATCCTTAATCTTGATGAGTGTATGAATCGAGTTTTAGCAAAACCTTTAATATCAAAAAGAACGCACCCGTCATTCAATACCTCGTCAATGGATGGCTATGCAATTACAAATACTGACTCCAAAAAAACCCCAATAAAACTAAAGTTAATCGATGAGGTTAAGGCCGGTGATATTCCGAAATTTTCTTTGAATCCTGGGAATACAATTAGAGTTTTTACAGGATCATTTCTTCCCCCGGGAACTGATAGAGTGGTTTTACAGGAAAATTGTAAGAGAGAGAAAGATCACATCATTATAAATAAATTTGAGTCAGATAATTATGTTCGAAAACAAGGTGAAGACTTTTTTAAGGGTGATAATTATTTTGAACAAAACTGTCTATTGGATGCAAATAAAATTGCACTTGCTGGAGCAATGAACTTTAAAAAGTTAAAAGTTTACAAAAAACCAAAAATAGCAGTTCTAGCAAATGGAAATGAACTCAATGAGCCAGGCGAAAAATTAAATTTATATAAACAACCAGCCTCAACTAAACCAGCTATTATGTCACTAATAAAAAAATGGGGTGCAGTTCCAATTGATCTTGGTATTGCTGAGGATACAATTTCTTCACTTAAATCTAAACTTAAAAAAGGTCTAAAATTTGATATGATTGTAACAATTGGTGGTGCATCAGTCGGTGATTATGATTTAGTCCAAAAATCGTTAAATCAACTTAAATTTAAATTAAATTTTTGGAAAATTAATATGCGTCCTGGTAAGCCACTTATGTTTGGAAATTCCAATAATATTCCAATTCTTGGTTTACCTGGAAACCCTGTTTCATCAATTGTTTGCTCTCACTTATTCCTAAAACAATCAATATTTAAATTACAAAATTATAATTTTGTAGAAAATTTAACTGAACTAAAACTATCAAAGGAATTAGCCTCTAATGGAGAAAGAGAACACTATATTAGAGGGTATATTAATCAAAATTCAAAAAATCAGTTTTTTGCAACCCCTCTCGACATCCAGGATAGTGCTTCCTTATCATCATTATCAAATGCAGATATATTGATTATAAGAAAGTCAAAAGCAAAAAAAGCCCCTAAAAACTCTTATGTTAAAGTCATAAACTTAAAATAAAATACAAAGACTTGACCAAAATAGAGAACAAAAGTAAAACATCGTTCTACTTTAGTTCTTTTTTTATAAACTAAGTTTGAGGTATTAATTATGCTAACAAAAAAACAAAATGAACTTTTGATATATATAAATCAAAATCTTCGCGAAACAGGTGTAGCTCCATCATATGAAGAAATGAAAGAGGCTTTAGATTTAAGGTCTAAGTCAGGCATACATCGTTTAATAAACGCTCTTGAAGAAAGAGGATTTATAAGAAGATTACCCCATAGAGCGCGTGCAATAGAGGTTACAAAACTCCCTACTGCCTCTTCCCCTGATAAAAAAGGAAACTTTACTCCTGAGGTAATTAAGGGTGATAGAGAGATTACTTCAGATGATATTTTTGAAGAAACTCATGTATTGAAAATGATGGGTAAAATAGCTGCGGGAACTCCAATAGCGGCTATCGAATATGAAAAAAATAAAATATCAGTTCCAAAGCATATGATTGGATCAGGAGAACATTATGCTTTACAAATTGAAGGGGATTCAATGATTGGAGCGGGTATTCTTGATGGAGATACCGCTATAATAAAAAAGGCAGATGATGCGTATTCTGGAGAAATTATAGTTGCCTTAATCGATGGTGAAGAAGCAACGCTAAAACGATTAAGAAAAAAAGGCGATACAATTGCATTGGAGCCATCTAACTCAGCATATGAAACAAAAATATATGGCCCAGACAGAGTCCAGGTTCAGGGTACTTTGGTTGGTATACTGAGGTCTTATTAATTATTACCAATGGTTATTTTACTTGAATAGTATTAAGTTTTGCGAAAGAATCGTATTTTAAAAAATAACCTGGAAATATAATTATTGTGGAAGATAAAAAACAAGTCGTAACTCGCTTCGCGCCATCTCCTACTGGGTATCTCCATATTGGTGGAGTTAGAACAGCATTGTTTAATTGGCTTTATGCAAAAAATAATAATGGTAAATTTCTTTTAAGAATTGAAGATACTGATAGGGAAAGATCAACAAAAAGTTCAATTCAAATAATTTTAAATGGACTAAGGTGGTTAGATCTAAATTACGATGAAGAGGCAATTTATCAGCATAAAAATATTGAACGGCATATTGAAATAGCAAACCTGCTTCTTAAGGAAGGAAAGGCTTATAAATGTTGGGCAACTGAAAATGAATTAAATGCAATGCGTGAAGAAGCAAAGAAGAGGAATCTACCAATAAAATACAATGGGATTTGGAGAAATAAAAAAGAAGGTAAGGAAGAGGAAGGTAAACCTTTTGTTATAAGATTCAGGTCACCTGAAGAAGGTGAAACAATTATATATGATAAGGTGCAAGGAAAAGTTTCTTTTAAGAATGAGATTTTTGATGATTTTATTTTACTAAGGTCGGATGGAACTCCTACATATATGCTATCAGTGGTTGTTGACGATCATGATATGGGCATTACTCACATAATTAGAGGTGATGATCACCTAACGAATGCTGCAAAACAAAAAAACATATATGAATCTTTAGATTGGAAAGAGCCAGTTTTTTCTCATATACCTCTAATTCATGGAAGTGATGGCTCTAAATTATCAAAACGTCATGGGGCACTTGGTATTGATGAGTATGAAAAAGACGGCTTTCTTCCAGATGCAATGAAAAATTATTTACTAAGGCTTGGGTGGAGCCATGGTGACAAAGAAATTTTTTCTCAAAAGGATATGATCAAACTTTTTTCAATTAAAAACATTAGAAAATCGTCATCCAAGCTCGACTTAGAGAAATTAAAAAATATTAATAATTACTACATAAAAAATAGTTCTGAAAAAGATTTACTTAAAATTATTAAAAAATCACAAGAAAATCTTCATAAGGATCAGGAAAAATCAATTATAAAAATTCTACCCGAAATTAAAAAAAGTGCAAAAACATCTCTTGATATTATAAATTCTATAAATTTTATAACTGCAGAAAAACCAATAAAGTTGGATAAGGATTCTAAAGAAATTTTAACAAATCAAACAAAAATATATATAGAAAAAATTAAAAAAAATTTTCAAACCCTTGATAGTTGGGATAGTTCTAATATAGAACAGTTATTAAAGGATTTTGCTATTTCTGAAGAACTTAAATTTAAGGATATTGCCCTTCCCTTAAGGGCAATACTAACTGGAACCTTAAGTTCACCAAGTATATATATTATTCTTGATTGTTTAGGTAAGGATGAAGTAATAAGTCGTATAAATGATATTTTAAAAAATTAATAATAAAGGAATAAATTATGTCAGATAAAAACTCTGAAAATGCAAAGCTAACAATTAATAATGAAAATTTAAATTATGGCATTGATAAGGGAAGTATTGGCCCAGATGTTATTGATATATCAAAATTATATTCCGAAACAGGAAAATTTACATATGATCCTGGATTTACCTCTACAGCTAGCTGTAAATCAACAATAACATATATTGATGGAGAAGAAGGGGTTCTTCTTTACAGGGGTTATCCAATCGAACAATTGGCTGAAAAAGGAAATTATTTAGAAACATGTTATCTTCTTTTAAATGGTGAACTTCCAAATCAATCTCAGTATAGCGAATTTGATGATATTATAACAAACCATACAATGGTTCATGAACAATTAAACAGATTTTTTACTGGCTTTAGGCCTGATGCTCATCCGATGGCTATTATGTGCGGTGTTGTTGGAGCTCTATCTGCTTTCTATCATGATTCAACTGATGTAAATGATGCTGAGCAAAGAAAAATAGCTTGTTTTAGATTAATTGCTAAAATGCCAACACTTGCCGCAATGGCTTATAAACATTCCTTAGGTCAGCCAACAATTTATCCAAAAAATGAATTAAGTTATGCCTCTAATTTTTTAAATATGTGTTTTGGGGTTCCAACCGAAGATAAAGATGTAGATGAAACATTGTCAAAAGCTATGGATAAAATTTTAATACTTCATGCCGATCATGAACAAAATGCATCAACATCTACAGTAAGATTAGCGGGATCTTCAGGTGCAAATCCTTTTGCTTGTATTGCATCAGGAATAGCCTGCCTTTGGGGTCCTGCTCATGGTGGTGCTAATGAGGCTTGTTTAAGAATGCTTGATGAGATCGGTACAGTTAAAAATATTCCAGAATTTATTAATAAAGCTAAAGATAAAAATGATCCATTTAGATTAATGGGTTTTGGGCATAGAGTTTATAAAAATTATGACCCAAGGGCGAAAGTAATGCAAAAGACATGTCATGAGCTCTTAGACCACCTTGGATTAAAAAATGATCCTAAGCTTGCTATAGCAATGGAATTAGAAAAAATAGCATTAGAAGATGATTATTTTGTAGAGAAAAAGCTTTATCCTAATGTTGATTTTTATTCAGGTATTGTCATGAAGGCAATGGGATTTCCTATGGAGATGTTTACAGTTCTATTCGCAGTCGGGAGAACTGTTGGATGGGTATCACAGTGGGATGAAATGGTTGAAGATAAAAGTCAAAGAATTGGAAGGCCCAGACAATTATATGTTGGGAATCCTGGTAGAGATTATCAAGATATAAAAAATAGATAATTTAATCTCCAATAATATTATAAATTTTTTCTGCTGCCTTTTTTGAAGGACTAATAGTATTTTTTTCAATAATTTTCTTAAACTCTAGAAGATCTTTTTTTTGTTTAGAGTTAATTTCTTTATCACAAAGAATTCCAAGAATTGATTTTGAAATATTTTGTGGATTACATTTTTTTTGTAAAAGTTCAATAACAGTTGGTTTATTTAAAACTAAATTTACTAAGGACACAAATTTTACCTTGGCCAGTCTACTGACAATATTCCAAGTCATAAAATCAAGTTTATAAATAACAACCATTGGTGTTAATGATAACCCAAGCTCTAAAGTAACAGTTCCAGATGAGGCGCAAGCTGCATCAGCTTCCTTAAAAAGTGATAATTTTTCGTTTTCATCTGAAATAATTAAAGCTTGATTAAAGTGGTTTTGAATTAAATGTTCATTTTTTTTACTGATTGGAACAGCTAAAATTAAATCTGGTATCTTTTTTTTAATATTGATATACGCTTCCTTAAAAGGTTTTATGTGTCTTTTTATTTCAGATTCCCTACTTCCAGGCAAGAATACTAATAAGGGATTTTCCTGTATGTTATATTTCAATCTAAAATTTTCTTTATTGCTATTAATTGAAGGTATAACTGGATGACCAACATATGTTGTTTTTAAACCATTCTTATTAAAAAAATCACTTTCAAAAGGTAATATTGATAAAAGATGATCAAAGTCATTTGACATAGACTTTGCTCTTTTCTGTCTCCAGGCCCAAACTGTTGGAGCAACATAACAAACTATAGGCGAGTGAAATGATTTTTTTCTTAATTTTTTAGCCACTCTATGATTAAAATCTGGGCTATCAATTAAAATAACTACGTCTGGTTTCTTTTCTAAAATATCCTCTACAACTTGATTAATTCTTTTGTAAAGGTGTTTAATTTTTAGTAAGACCGGTAAAATACCCATTACTGATAGATCCTTTATTGGAAATAAAGATTTTAGACCAAATTTTTCCATAAATTCACCACCTACTCCATAAATACTGGGACTAGTATATATTTTTAAAAGCTCAGAAATCATTTCACCTCCGATAAAGTCTCCAGATGGTTCGCCTGCAACCAAATATAAGATTTTTTTTTCCTTCACTTTAAAAGCCTCTAAATTCCATGAATAAATAATTTCTCATTATTAGCAAAGTCCAATACCTTTTCTTTATCCACAAGAAAAGCTTTATTTGATTGAAGAACAATTCCACTTAGACCAATTTCTTTAATTAATTTTAATGTATTTATTCCAATTGTAGGAAGGTCAACTCTATCGTCCTGAATTGGTTTAAGGGTTTTCATTAATATACCCCCTCTAACCTTGTCCTTATCAATCTTTAAGGCTTTACAGAGCATATAATCAGTTCCATTTATATCCTCCATAGCAACAACAATTCCATTAGAAACTACACAGGCCTGACCTTTATCCTCCATGCCTAAGTTCAAACAAGTTTCTTTTGCTAGTTCAATATCGTTAAACGCATCTTTATCTGGGGAGGTTTTTGTAATTGTACCTCTTGGCATTAGAAACTCATTCAGATATACATCAGCGCCAATAATTTGAATTCCTTGAGTCTCTTCAATATAATTTATTATTGTTTTAATAATCGATGCATCGCCTTTTTTTCGAACTCTAAATAATAGAGCAAATAGCTTTAATCCTGAAAAATCAGGAAATAGTAAAAAAAAGTTTGGGATATTCGCACCTCCAATAATAACCAATTCTTCACATTGATTTTTTCGAAGCATCTTCATTGCTAATCCTATTTGACCAAATCTCATCCACCTGTGAGGAAATTTTTCTACGCCTTTATTAGTTAAGCCTTTGATTGCGATTATGAAAACTTCATTACCAGAATCAACTACCGATTGGGCAACCTTTATAGGTAGGACACCTTTACCAGCATATATACCTATTGAAGAAACCATTATTTAACTTTCTGGTAAACAGTAACTTCTGTTACCCTTCTGACTAATAAAATTAATTATATCGTCAACCACAGTTGATTCTATTTTTGAATTCTTTAACGATTCCACTCTATTCTTAAATTCAAGTTCTTTTGGATCAAATAAAATAGAATATGCTTCTTTTACTTTTTTAATTTCAGAATTATCAAAGTTCCTTCGCCTAAGGCCAGTTAAATTTAAACCTTCTAAAACAGCTCGATTACCTATTGCTAAACCGAAGGGTATTAAATCCTTTGTTAGTGCAGAAAAGCCACCTAAAAAAGAATGGGATCCAATTCTTGTCCATTGATGAACAGCAGATAAACCACCTAAGATTGCAAAATTACCAACAGATACGTGTCCTGCAAGCATAACATTATTAGCAAAAACACAATCACCACCTATTGTGCAATCATGCGCTACATGTGATCCCGCCATAAATAAGTTATTATCGCCTATTATTGTTTCTAGCCCACCCGCATCAGTTCCAATGTGCATAGTTACATGCTCTCTTATATTATTATTTTTTCCTATAACTAAACTTCCATCCTCTCCATCATACTTAAGGTCTTGAGGCTCTCCTCCTAAAACAGTAAATGGCCAAACTTTAGTTCCTTCACCAATTGTTGTTTTACCTGAAACAACAACATTTGACTGAAGTATAACATTTTTTTCAATCTTCACATTTTCTTCAATAACACAATAGGGTCCAATATTTGCGCTTTCGTGAATTTTAGCTGAAGAATTAATTATTGCTGTTGAATGAATTAAGCTCATATTTATTTCTCACCTAGCTTTACAACCATTGCTGTTATACTTGCTTCAGCAACAAGATTTTCACTTACAAATGCCTTTCCAAAAAATTGCCAAACATCGCCTTTATTTTTTTCTTTAATTATTTCCATTTTTAGTTGATCTCCTGGAAGTACAGGTTTTCGAAATTTAGCTTTATCAACTTTCATTAAGTAGACAGAAAGACCTTCTCTATCTCCTTCATATCCGAAGACAACAAGGGCGCTTGCTGTTTGCGCCATTGACTCAATAATTAAAACACCTGGCATTATTGGGTGGCCTGGAAAATGACCGGGGAAAAAGGGTTCGTTTATAGTTACGTTTTTAATACCCACACAACTTTGATTTTTTACAATATCTTCGATTTTATCAACTAATAAAAAAGGATATCGATGCGGTATTAGATCTAAAATTTCATTGGAATTAATACTATTTTTTTCATTTGTCATTTTTTTTACCTTTCGATAATTTTCTAATCTGAGAAAGATCCTTTTTCCATAAATCCATTTCTCTTATTGGGAAGCCAGCCCATTTTTTACCAGGCGGAAGAGTTTTACTTACACCAGCCTTAGCTGCAATTTGAGAACCCATCCCTATAGTAATATGGCCAACCGCTCCTGATTTAGCCCCCATCACAACAAAATCTTCCAAAGTTGTTGAACCTGCTAGACCTACCATACCAGCAATAATGCAATTCTCACCAATGATACAGTTATGTGCTATATGAACCATATTATCAATTTTAGTTCCTTTTTTAATTATTGTATCTTGAATACTACCTCGATCAATTGAACAATTTGCTCCTATCTCAATGTCGTCTTGAATTAAAACACGACCAACTTGCGGTATTTTTTTATGTCCCAATGGTGACATTGCAAAACCAAAGCCGTCCTGTCCTATGGACGATCCTTGATGAATTATATTTCCGTCTCCAATAATGGAATGCGTTATTGATACGTTAGCACCAATAAAGCAATTAGAGCCTATCTGAACACCTTTTCCAATGACAGCATTAGAAGATACAGTTGAATTTTTTCCAATAATTGCTTGAGAGCCTATTACAGCGCCCTCTTCTATTGTGGCACTTGAGTCAACAGCTGCAGAATATTCAATTCCATCTGAAGATGTTGATTTATCATATGCTGAGGTACTTTTAGGGAAAATCTCATTAGGGTAAAAAGATTGAGAAATTAAAGTAAAATCCATATAAGGATTTTCTGAAAAAATTAAATTAAGATTACTTGGAGCAAGACCTTTGTGTTCTTTTTTTATTAAACAAACAGATGCTTTAGTTGTACTAAGATCGCTTTTATAAACAAGGTCCTGAAAAAAAGTTATTTCACTATTACCTGCAAATTTAAGAGTTGAAATATCTGTGATAAGAGTATTCTCATTATCACAAGATAGCTCACCTTTAATAAGATTATTTATATCTATTAAACTAAAAGGTCCTGAATTTTCAAAAAATCTAGGGTCACTCATTAATAAAAAAAACTCCTACTCGTCAGAAATAGTTACCTTTACATCCGGAAGTCTTTTATTAAGTTTTTTTACTACTTCAGCTGAAATATCTAACTTTGGGTCACCAAAAAGAATAGCTTGTCTATCAAGTAGTATTTTAGCACCTTTTTCATTTACTAATTCAGTTAAAATTGGACTCATAACTGAGTCAATTGATTGAGAAGCCCTTTGAATCGCTTCTTGAATTTTTTGAACTTTGGCTTGAAGCTCTGCTTGCTTACTCTCAGCTTCAGTTTGTAAAGCAACTAATCGCTCTTGAAAAACTTCAGGAGCCAAAAGAGTTTTGTCATCTTCTAATTTTTTACCTTTTGCTTGTAGATCTTTTGAAATACTATCCCTAAGATCAACTACTTCTTTATTTAAAGATTCACTTTGTTTTCTAAGAGAAACTCCGGATTTTGATTGTGATACAACATATTGTAAATTAACAATCAAAACATCTTCAGCTGCCTTAACTGGCATAGATAGAGTTCCAACAACAAGAGCTATCGCAGCTATAATAAATGACTTCTTCATATTTTCCTCCAAATATCTAATGATATACTTTAAGCAAATATTCATTTCGTAAGTATATCAGAAACATATACACTAATAAGTTATAAAGTACATTAAGATACTCTATTAGTCTTTTTAATAATTAAAATCTAGTGCCTCCGCTAAATCTAAAAAATTTAGCATCATCGTAATCTTCACTTGCAACTGCTCGTCCAACATCAAAACGAATAGGTCCAAATGGAGAGTTCCAATTTAAAGTTACACCTATAGTCGCTCTAAAGCTCGCATCATCAACAAATTGTGTACAAAGAGTACCATATTTTTCATTCATTCCGGTGCTATCGATACTGCATGCGTTACTTATTGAGCTGTAGTCTTTGTTTAGTAAGGCAGAAGGATTATAATATAAGCCAGTAGGATCAGACAAAAGCTCCTGGGCTTGAAAATTATTTAAGACACGATCTGTATCATCATTTTTACCAAGTACACCGAAATCACTAAATAATGCTGTCTTAAGTCCAAACTCATCGGGTAGTCCAAGAGGTATAGTTAACTCAATAGTTCCAATTGCAAAGAACTCAGCACCCCGAGGTCTATCTGTTATAATCTCTTTTGGTCCGACGCCAGCTCTATCAAAC
>MDSY01085655.1_pt1 | contig 10558 bp, 9 predicted proteins | sample 811131 | NCBI WGS metagenome assembly MDSY01 (sample SAMN05326643, study PRJNA326480) | marine metagenome | isolation source: seawater | place: Atlantic Ocean: South West | collected 2010
AAAATAGTGGATGTTAGAATTAAAAGAGCTGATTTACCTCAAGCTAACAGTGAAGCAATTTATAGAAGAATGCAAACTGAAAGAGAAAGGGAAGCTAAAGAATTTAGAGCAAGAGGTGCCGAAATGGCAGTAACAATTACCTCTACCGCGGACAAGGAAGTCACCGTAATTTTGGCAGATGCTCAAAAAAAATCTGAAATTATGAAAGGTGAGGGAGATGGTTTAAGAAATAAAATCTTTGCTGATGCTTTTGGAAGAGATCCAGAATTTTTTGCATTTTACAGAGCAATGCAAGCTTATGAAAATGCTTTAATCGGAGGTGATACATCTATGATTTTATCTCCAGATAGTGAGTTCTTTAAATTTTTTGGTAATATAAAACCTAAATCAGAATAAATTTTAACTATGAGAGAATTGATCATTGCTTTTGGTCTTTTTCTTTTTTTTGAGGGAGTTTTATATGCCATATTTCCATCAAAAATGAAAAATATGCTCAAAAAATTGGATTTAGTCACTGATAGTCAATTAAGATCTGGTGGTATGATCTTTGCAATTTTAGGATTTGTTATAATTTATTATGTCAAAAAAAGTTCATTATGAGAATAATTAAAGTTTATTTTTTATCAATATTTTTTCTATTTTGTCATTCTGCACAATCTTTCTCTAAAAACGCACCAGAGTCTTTTGCTGATTTGGCAGAAAAATTAATGCCATCAGTAGTGAACATTTCTACAACTCAAACAGTTGTTACAAATTCTAACCCGTTCCCTTTCCAGTTTCCTCCGGGTTCACCTTTCGAGGATATGTTTAGAGAGTTTGGTTCACCTCAAGAAAGAAAATCGGCCGCTTTAGGATCAGGTTTTATAATAGATAAAGAGGGAATAGTAGTGACGAACAATCACGTAATTCAAGACGCAGAAGACATCATTGTAAGAGTAAATGATAAAGAGTTCAAAGCAAATGTTGTAGGTGCTGATCCACTATCAGACATCGCAGTTTTGAAATTAGAAACGAATGAAAAATTTATTCCTGTCAAATTTGGAGACTCTGATAAAGCTCGTATTGGAGATTGGGTTATTGCTATTGGAAATCCATTTGGATTAGGAGGGACAGTTACGTCTGGAATAATCTCTGCAAGAAACAGATCTATTGGTTTATCAAGATACGAAGATTACATTCAAACAGATGCTTCAATTAATTCAGGAAATTCAGGCGGCCCTTTGTTTGATATGAATGGAGATGTAATAGGTATCAATACTGCAATTTTAGGAAGGAATGGTTCTATTGGAATTGGTTTTTCAATACCCTCTAATAGCGCAAAAATTGTAATTGACCAATTATTAGAATTTGGTGAAACTAAAAGAGGGTGGCTTGGAGTTCGAATACAAGATGTGACAAAAGAAATTGCTGAAGTTGAAAATTTAAACGAACCAAGAGGAGCACTAGTAGCAAGTGTTGCTGAAAATAGCCCTTCTGACAAAGCTGGAGTGAAATCTGGTGATATAATTTTGGAATTCAACGGTGAAAAGATACAAGAGATGAAAGAGCTTCCCATAATTGTTGCTCGAACTGAAGTAGGAAAAAAAGTTAAAGTAAAAATTTGGAGGAACAAAAAAGAAATTACAAAAGAAATTATATTAGGTCGTTTAGAAACATCCGAAGATTTTAAAGTTTCAGAAAAACCATCATTAACTGAAACAAAAATAGATGATTTAAAAATTATTGTAAGAAAATTAACAAAAGATGATATTAATATTAGAAAACTTCCTAATCAAACTAATGGGGTTATAATCACTAAAATTCAGAATGATAGTCCTCTAAAAAATTCAATAGAGGTAAATAGTATTATAGTTGAAGTGCAGAAGAAAAAAATCAGATCACCAAATGATCTTACTCAAATTGTAAAAGAAGTTTTAAAGACAAATCAAAACACAATATTATTTGTTGTTTATAATAGCCAGAATCAAAAAAGATATATTGGTATTAAAATAAAATAAATAATGGATTTAAAGTCCAAAATTGTTTTAATTTATGGCCCAACAGCTTGTGGAAAATCTGATTTTGCAATTAAACTTGCAAAAAAAATCAAAGGAGAAATTATAAATGCTGATAGTATGCAAGTATATAAGGAACTTAAAATTTTATCTGCAAGGCCACTACCAAAATACTATAATAATATTAAACACCATTTATATGGTTTCCAAAACGTAAGAAAAAATTTTTCCTCAGGAGATTGGTTAAAATTAGTTAATCAAAAAATTCTTGATGTAAAGAAAAGAAAAAAATTGCCTATACTTGTTGGAGGTACTGGATTATATTTTAAAGCTTTAACAGAAGGTTTGGTAAATATTCCGAATATTCCATCTCAGTTAAGATCAAAAATAAGATTATTACATAAAAAAATTGGGTCAAAAAAGTTTTTTTTAAAATTAATCAAATTAGATCCTCTATCAAAAAACAATGTAAAACCTTCAGACACCCATAGAGTTATTCGTGCATATGAGGTAAAAACGTTTACTAAAAAATCTATTTATGAATGGTTTAAAAGCACCCAGGCAGAGTATGAAAGTGATGATTTTTTCAAAATTTATATTGATTATCCAAGAGTTGAGCTAATTAAGAGAATTAGAGCTCGCACTGAGAATATGATTAAAAATGGAGCAATCTCTGAGGTTAGAAATTTTATTAAATTAAAAGTTCCGAGAGTTAAAACCGCATCTAAGGCAATAGGAATTAAAGAAATTAGAGAATATATTAATAAAAAAATGGAGATATCAGAGGTTATTGAAAAAATATCAATAAAGACAAGGCAATATGCTAAAAGACAATCCACTTGGGGCAGAGGAAATATGATGGATTGGAACAAAATAAAGTCAGAGGATTTAAATAAATTTTTAAAAAAAATTTAGATATCATGTAGTAATTCTTGACCAATCAGCACAACTTCAGCTAGATTGCATGAATGTCTAAATTATTTACAGGTGCAGAAATCGTGTTCAAATGTCTTGAGGATCAAGAGGTTGAATTTATTTTTGGTTATCCTGGTGGTGCAGTACTACCAATCTATGATGAGTTAAAAAATCATAATACGATTAAACACATCTTAGTAAGGCATGAACAAGGTGCGGGACATGCTGCAGAAGGATATGCAAGATCATCTGGAAAACCTGGAGTGGTTCTTGTAACTTCTGGACCAGGTGCAACTAACGTAGTTACTGCATTAACAGATGCTTATATGGACTCTGTCCCACTTGTTTGCATATCAGGACAAGTGCCAACACATTTAATAGGAACTGATGCTTTTCAAGAGTGCGATACAACTGGAATCACAAGACCTTGCACAAAACATAATTGGTTAGTTAAAGATATTAAAGATTTGTCAAAAATTCTTCATGAAGCTTTTAGAGTTGCCACAACAGGTAGACCAGGACCAGTTTTAATTGATATCCCTAAAGATATCCAGTTCGCTAAAACAAGTTACCTAAAACCTAAAGCTAAAAAAAAGTTAAATGGAAAATCAATAAATTATTTTTCACAAAAAGATATTAATGCATTGGTTGACCTAATGAATAAATCAAAAAAACCTGTTATTTATTCTGGAGGTGGAGTTATAAACTCAGGACCAGAGGCGAGTAATGTTTTACGAGAACTAGTTGAACTTACAGGTTTTCCAATAACTTCAACACTACAAGGTTTAGGAGCATACCCAGGAGATGATAATCAATTTTTAGGCATGCTTGGAATGCATGGAACTTACGAAGCTAACAATGCAATGCATGATTGTGATCTATTGATTAATATTGGAGCTAGATTCGACGATAGAATAACTGGAAAAATTGATGAGTTTTCACCAAAATCAAAAAAAGTTCATATTGATATTGATCCTTCATCAATAAATAAAATAATCAAAGTTGATTTAGCATTAGTTGGTGATGTTAAAGAAGTTCTTAAGGGTATAAACAAAACTTTAAAGAAAAAAAATTTAGATTTGAAAAAATCAAATAAACAAAAAATTGCTAAGTGGTGGGAACAAATTCAAAAATGGCGTACTAAAAATTCTCTTAATTTTAAAAATAGTGATGAAACAATAAAACCACAACATGCAGTTCAAAGATTATATGAACTTACAAAACATAAGGATACTTATATTACTACCGAGGTTGGTCAACATCAAATGTGGGCAGCTCAACATTATAAATTTAACAAACCTAATCGTTGGATGACTTCAGGTGGATTAGGAACTATGGGATATGGATTGCCAGCCGCTGTTGGAGTTCAAATAGCACATCCAAAAAAATTAGTTATTGATATTGCAGGTGAGGCTTCAGTTCTAATGACTATGCAAGAGATGTCTACTGCTGTTCAATACAATCTACCCATCAAAATTTTTATCTTAAATAATCAATACATGGGAATGGTAAGACAGTGGCAAGAATTGTTGCATGAAAAAAATTATTCTGAGAGTTACTCAGAGGCATTGCCTGATTTTATAAAAATGGCAGAAGCTTATGGCTGTAAAGGTATTAAGGCAGAAAAACCAGAGGAGCTAGATGAAAAAATTCAAGAAATGCTGGATTTTGATGGGCCTGTTATTTTTGACTGTCGAGTTGATCCAAATGAAAATTGTTTTCCGATGATACCTTCTGGAAAACCTCATAACCAAATGATATTGGGACCAAGTGAAAAAGAGGAAAATAAGATTACTGGTAAGGGCAAAGCATTAGTTTAATTATGGCAAATCCAAAGTCTGCATATAGTGTCTCCTCAAAAAAAGAAAAATCAGATACACACATAATTGTTGTTTGGGTAGATAATGAGTCTGGTGTTTTAGCTAGAGTTGTAGGATTATTTTCTGGTCGAGGTTACAATATCGAGTCTCTTGCTGTTGCAGAAGTTGATGCAAAGAGGAATATATCTAGGATTACCATTGTCACTACAGGGACACCACAAGTAATAGACCAGATTAAATTACAGTTAAAGAAATTGGTCCCAGTTCATAAAGTGGCAGATTTTAAAAGAAATGATAAAGGTGTAATATTTAAAGAAATGGCTTTATTTAAAATTGTAGGCAATTCAAGAAAAATTAAAAATGCTATTAACGCTTGTAAAAAGTATGATGCTGTAATATTGGATAAAACAGATAAATCAAATGTAATTCAAATTACTGCATTAAGAAGAGAGATAGACAAAATGGCTAAAAATTTAAAAAAATTCGGTTTAGTAAGCATATCCAGAACAGGAGCTGTCGCTATGACCAGAGGAGATAAAATTTTTAGTTAAATATTAAGGAGTAAGTTATGAAAATGTTTTATGAAAAAGATACAGATGTAAATTTAATAAAAGATAAAAAAATAGCTATATTTGGATACGGTAGCCAGGGACATGCTCATGCTTTAAATCTTAAAGATAGTGGTGTTAAAGAAGTTGTTGTTGCTTTAAGAGAAGGTTCATCAAGTATTCAGAAAGCAGAGTCTAAAGGTTTAAAAGTAATGAATTTATCAGATGCTGCAGAATGGGCAGATGTCGTTATGATTTTAACGCCTGACGAATTACAAGCTACGATTTATAAAAATCATATTGAACAAAGAGTAAAACAAGGATCATCTATAGCTTTTGCACATGGTTTAAATATTCATTATGACTTAATTAAAGCTAGAAAAGATTTAGATGTATTTATGGTTGCTCCAAAAGGGCCAGGCCATTTAGTTAGAAGTGAATTTGAAAAGGGTGGTGGTGTCCCTTGCTTATTTGCTGTACATCAAAACGGTTCTGGTAAAGCAAGAGATTTAGCAATGTCTTATGCTTCTGCAGTCGGTGGAGGGAGGTCTGGGATAATAGAAACCACGTTTAAAGATGAAGTTGAGACGGATCTATTTGGAGAACAAACAGTTTTATGTGGTGGTTTGGTGGAGTTAATTAAAAATGGTTATGAGACTTTAGTTGAAGCTGGCTATGAACCAGAAATGGCTTATTTTGAAACTGTTCATGAAGTTAAACTAATTGTCGATTTGATTTATGAGGGAGGAATAGCAAATATGAATTATTCCATATCTAATACTGCAGAATATGGTGAATATAAATCTGGCCCTCGAATTATAAATAAAGAAGATACAAAAAAAAGAATGAAAGAGGTTTTAGCTGATATCCAATCTGGAAAATTTACCAAGGAATGGATAGATGAGTGTAAAAATGGTCAAAAAAACTTCCTTGCTACACGTGCTAAACTAGCCGAACATCCAGTGGAAAAGGTTGGAGCTAATTTAAGAGCTATGATGCCATGGATAGCTAAAAAAAAATTAGTTGATAGTGACAAGAAGTAAAATTTAGTTCCAATTTGGGACAAAATCTCTCTTTTATTTTGCAATCTAAACGAGAGGTTGTATATTTCACTTATAAAATTTTTACAATGGCTGATAAAGATAAAGTATTCATTTTTGATACAACGATGAGAGATGGTGAGCAATCACCAGGCGCATCTATGAGCGTTGAAGAAAAAATTCAAATCTCACGTGTTTTTGATGAGATGGGTATTGATATAATTGAAGCTGGATTTCCGATTTCATCGCCTGGAGATTTTGAGGCAGTTAGTGCAATCAGCAAAAGTATTAAAAATTCAATTCCTTGTGGTTTAGCTAGAGCCACTAAAAAAGATATAGATGCATGTCATGAGTCACTAAAGTTTGCAAAAAGATTTCGAATACATACTTTTATTTCAACAAGCCCTGTTCACATGAAACACAAATTAAATATGACAAACGAACAAGTTTTGGGTGCAATCAAAGAGAGTGTTACTTATGCTAGAAAATTTACTGACGATGTTGAGTGGTCTTGCGAAGATGGAACAAGAACGGATTTAGATTTTATGTATAAAACAATTGAACTTGCGATTAAATGTGGTGCCAAAACAATAAATATACCTGACACTGTGGGTTATTCAATTCCAGAGGAATTTGCAAAAACTATTAAACTTATAAAAAATAATGTGCCAAACATTGATAAAGCAATAATATCAGCTCATTGTCATAATGATTTAGGACTAGCTGTAGCTAATGCGTTATCTGGATTGTCAGCAGGAGTAAGACAAATCGAGTGCACTATCAACGGTATTGGGGAAAGAGCAGGAAACGCTGCTTTGGAAGAAATAGTTATGGCAATTAAAACTAGAGACGATTTATTACCTTACGAAACTGGAATTAAAACAGAATTAATTAGCAAAGCTTCTAAAATTGTTTCTAATGCAACAGGTTTTCCTGTTCAGTTTAATAAAGCAATTGTCGGAAAAAATGCTTTTGCACATGAGTCAGGCATTCACCAAGATGGTATGTTAAAAAATAGAGAAACTTATGAAATAATGACTCCTGAGAGTGTGGGTGTAAAGAAAACTTCTTTAGTTATGGGAAAACACTCAGGAAGACATGCATTCAAAGATAAATTAAATGATTTAGGATACACAGATGTAACAGATGATGTTGTTCAAGCAGCATTTGGTAAGTTTAAGATTTTAGCAGATAAGAAAAAGCATATTTATGACGAAGATATAGTCGCACTTGTTGATGATAGTTTAATTATAGATAATAAAATTAATGCAATTAACCTTAAATCTTTAAAAGTTTTTGCTGGAACAGGTGAACCCCAAAGAGCAGAGATGACTTTAGATGTTTTTGGAGATATTAAAAAAACAACACAAACAGGTGATGGTCCTGTAGATGCGATATTTAAATGTATAAAAGATTTATATCCACATAATGTTAAATTATCACTTTATCAAGTTCATGCGGTTACAGAAGGAACTGATGCGCAAGCGACAGTAAGTGTTAAGATTGAAGAAAACGACAGAACAACTGTTGGTCAATCAGCAGATACAGATACTCTCGTTGCGTCTGCTAATGCTTATTTAAACGCTTTAAATAAAATGTTAATCAAGAGAGAGAAAAAATCTTTATATAAAAATATTGAACACCAAAAAATTAAAGGGGGAGTATAATGGGATTATTTAGTAAAGTTAAAGGTATGTGGAGTCAAGATATGGCAATTGATCTTGGTACAGCCAACACTTTAGTTGTTGTAAAAGGACAGGGGGTTGTGCTTAATGAGCCATCAGTCGTTGCCATAGTTGATCAAGCAGGAAAAAAACAAGTTTTAGCAGTAGGTGATGAGGCAAAGACTATGCTAGGTAGAACTCCTGGTAATATTAGTGCTATTAGACCATTAAGAGATGGTGTTATTGCAGACTTTATTGTTACTGAGGAAATGATTAAACATTTTATTAAAAAGGTTCATAAAGGAAGATCGTTTGCAAATCCAAGAATTTTAATATGTGTTCCAACTGGATCTACTCCAGTTGAAAGAAAAGCAATTCAAGATAGTGCCCTTGCTGCTGGAGCAAGAAGAGTCCAATTAATTGAGGAACCTATTGCAGCAGCAATAGGAGCAAACCTTCCTATTTCAGAAGCAACAGGTTCTATGGTTGTTGATATTGGAGGAGGAACAAGTGAAATAGCTGTTATGTCGCTAGGTGGTTTAGTTTATTCAAAATCCTTGAGAGTTGCAGGTGACGCAATGGATGGTGCATTAGTTAATTACATGAGAAAAGAATACAATTTAATGATTGGAGATAGTACTGCAGAAAAGATCAAAAAAGAAATTGGTACAGCTATTCCGTCAAATGATAATACTTATCCTGTCAAAGGAAGAGATTTAAGATCAGGTACGCCAAAAGAAGTAAACATCACTGAAGAAGATACTGCAGAAGCTCTTAATGACATTTTAAAAGAAATGGTTGATGGAATAAAAGATGCTTTAGAAGCAACCCCACCCGAACTGTCTGCTGACTTAGTTGATATGGGCTTAACATTAACCGGTGGCGGAGCTTTATTAAAAAATATTGATAAAAGATTTTCAAAGGAAACTGGTTTACCAGTCCATATAGCAGAAGATCCTTTATCATGTGTAGCTATTGGAACTGGAAAAGCTTTAGATCAAGAACAAACATTCTCTACTATGCTGACTGAGTATTAAGGATAATGGCCTCAAGTAGAGACGATTTTATTATAGCAATCCGATCTGCTTTTTTAAAAAAAAGTACTAAACAAAAATTTTCTTTATTAACTCTTGTTTCTATTTCAATATTTATAATAATACTATCGAGTCTTGACTTTAAAGCAGTCAAATATCTTAAAATCGGAATTAATGAAATTGTTTATAGATCAACATTTTTTGTCTCTGTGCCTGAAAATTTTATTAAAAATTCCTATATCAGAATTAATCAATATTCAAATTTTTATAAAGATTATGAAAATAAAGTAAATGAATTAGAAAAATTTAAAGCAGAAAATATTTCAAGTGAAATAATAAAAAGTGAAAATAAAGAATTAAAAGAGTTAATCGAAGACTTCACCCTTACACAGAATAAGATCTTGGCAAAAGTTATTGTTGATCATAAAAGCCCTTTTCTTAAAACAATAATAATTAATAAAGGATCAGCTGATAATATAAAAATAGGAACAAATGTTTATGATAAGAGTTATTTGGTTGGAAGAGTAATAGAAGTTAATTATAAATCATCTAGAGTTCTATTATTATCTGATCTAAACTCCAATGTCCCGATTTCAATAATTCCAGGCAACATTCAAGCTATTATTATAGGAAATGGTGATAACTCAGGTAAAATAAAATACACAAAGGATAACCTATACGAAACTATTGAAAATCAAAGTATCGCCTACACTTCTGGGACAGGTTCAATTTTTAAAAGTGGAATACCTGTGGGAAAAATTAAAATTTTAAATCAAGATGTTTATATAAATTTTTATAGTGATTTTACGCAACTAAAGTATGTTTTTGCTGAAGTAGAGCCTGAAATTAAGAAAAGTTCATTTGAAGATCCAGAAACTGTGATTACTGATCAAAGTGAAGAGGTATCAATCAATAATACAGAAAAAATTAAGATTAATCTTTTAAATGAAGAAATCGAAATTTTAAATGACAGTAATTCAAAGTTAATTGAGGAAAATAAAACCTTAAATTCGAAAACTAATAAATTAAATCAACAAATTTTAGATTTAGAAAATCAAATTAGAACTCAGGCTAAAAAAATAGATCAAAATGATATAGATCAAAAAGAATTAGAATTCTTAAAATTAAACTTAATTTATAGTTCTAAATGTCAAAAAACAGTTTTTAAAAAAGGTTTTAAGGTTGGAACCCAAGAATATAAAGATTGCATATATCGAAAAGGAAAACAATTGAATGATTAAATTTAAAAAAAATAATTATCTTTATAAAATATACACTTGGTTACCAATAATAATTTTGTATTTATCTGTGTTAAATGAATTTGATTTAAATTATTTGAATATAGAATACTTTTCTTTCAATTTTCCTTTAATATTGATTTTTTATTTTTCTTTAAAAGCTTATATAAATTTTGATTATTTATTAGTTTTTTTTGCTGGCTTAATAAATGATACTGTAATCGGATTACCACTAGGACTTAGTTCATTATCTTACATGATAGTTTGCATATTTGCCTCTTATTTAAGAAATATAACTATAAGAC